>Ga0209278_1000401_pt1 | contig 36125 bp, 37 predicted proteins | sample JI81BgreenDNA_FD_187504 | JGI IMG/M metagenome (GOLD analysis project Ga0209278, IMG submission 187504) | Wastewater effluent complex algal communities from Wisconsin, to seasonally profile nutrient transformation and Carbon sequestration -... | ecosystem: Engineered > WWTP > Effluent > Algae...
AAGGCCTGGCGCTGGGCCTGAAGGCCGGGCTGGACATGGATGCGGTGGTGGACGTGATTTCCAAGGGCGCCGCGCAAAGCTGGCAGATGGACAATCGCGCGAAAACAATGACGCGCGGCCAGTTCGATTTCGGCTTCGCGGTGGACTGGATGCGCAAGGATCTCGGCCTTGCGCTGGACGAAGCCCGCCGGCTGGGCGTGCCGCTGCCGCTGGGCGCGCTGGTCGATCAATTCTATGCCGATGTGCAGGCTTGTGGAGGCAATCGCAACGACACCAGCAGCCTCATTCGCCGGCTGGTGAAATGACCACCCACTGTCGCCCCGCCAGTCTGCCTGATGACGAAGCGCTGCTGATCGATCTGAATGCCGAATATCTGGCGTTCGTGTTCGCCGGCGTCGCCGCGCGCTTTGGTGTGACGCTGGGCGACATCTTCCCCGGCGGCGACATTCGCGCCTATCTGCCGGGCGCGCTGCCAAAGACGCTGGGCGCCGGCCCGCCGGAAAGCGTGTTCTATATCGTTGAGCAGGATGGCCAACCCATCGGCATGGGCAGCATCCGCCGGGTGCGCGATGGCGTGTGCGAGATGAAGCGCGTTTATGTGCGCGATGTGGCCCGCGGCCAGGGCCTGGGCCGCGCGCTGGTGGAGCGGCTGATCGCGGACGCGCAGGGCTTTGGCTATCGCAGCATGGTCCTCGATACCGCGCCCACGCTGGAAACCGCCATTGGCCTTTATGAGCGCTTGGGTTTTGCGCCCATCCCGGCCTATCCTGAAGTGGAAGTGCCGGCCATCATGCACCCGCATTGGGTGTTCATGGGCAAGGCGCTGTAAGACAGGGGACCGACCAACATGAAGACGCTGATCCTCGCCCTCGCGCTGGGCGTTTCCATGCCGGCAATGGCTGACACGCTCTACACCAACGCCAATGGCTACACGCTTGATGGCAAGGGCGAACTGCACCGCTTTGCGACCCTGGTGGTGGCTGATGATGGGCGCGTGAAGTCCACGCTGAAGGCTGGTGAGGCGCTGCCCGCCGGCGCCCGCATCGACCTGAAGGGCGCCACTTTGTGGCCCGGTCTCATTGATGCGCACGGCCACGTGATGCGGCTGGGCGAACTGAAGCTGGTGGTCGATCTGCGCGACACCGCCTCCATCCCCGATGCGCTGGCCCGCATCAAGGCCGGCGCCCCTGCTGCGGGCTGGATCATGGGCCGCGGCTGGAACCAGGAACGCTGGTATGCCGATGGCAAGCTGATCAATCGCTTCCCCACCGCGCAGGAACTGGACAGCGTGACCGGCGACCGCCCGGCCTGGTTCGCCCGCGTCGATGGCCACGCCGGCTGGGCCAACAGCGCTGCCATGCAGGCCGCCGGCATCACGAAAGACACGAAAGCCCCCGACGGCGGCGAGATCATCCGGGATGCGCAGGGCAACCCCACCGGCGTGTTCGTGGACAAGGCAATGGCGCTGATCACCGCCGCCATCCCCGCCGATGATGCCGCCCGGCTTGATCTGGTGCTGGAAAAGTCATTGGAAACCATGGCCGAAGTCGGCCTCACCGGCGCGCACGATGCCGGCATGGACAAGGATACGTGGGACCGTTACGTCCGCTTTGCCCAGGGTGGCCGCATGACGGCGCGCATCTATGCGATGGCCGGCGGGCCGGACAATCGCAAGGCGATTGCGCCGGCTGGCCCGATCAAGTGGGGCTGGAATGATCGCCTCGCCATGCAGGCGATGAAGCTGGTTTCGGACGGCGCGCTGGGCAGCCGCGGTGCCTATCTGATCGCCCCTTATGCCGACATGCCGAGCACGCGCGGGCTGGAAATCACGCCCGGAGACAGGCTGAAAACCTACATCACCGAGGCCAGCCGCGAAGGCTTCCAGGTCAACGTGCACGCCATCGGGGATCAGGCCAACCGCACCACCATGGACAGTTTCGCCGCCGTGCCGGAGGCCGAGCGCGCAAAGCTGCGCCACCGCAACGAACACGCCCAGATCGTCGACATGGCCGATCTCAACCGCTTTGCAGATCTGAAGATCATCGCCTCCATGCAGCCCACCCACGCCACGTCTGACAAGGGCATGGCCGAAGCGCGGCTGGGCGAAGCCCGACTGGCCGGCGCCTATGCGTGGCAGCAGATCAAGAAGAGCGGCGCGCAACTGGCCTTCGGCAGCGATTTCCCGGTGGAGCCGCCCGATCCGATGTTCGGCCTGCACGCCGCCGTCACCCGCCAGTCCCGCGACGGGCTGCCCGCCGGCGGCTGGCGCCCGTGGGAAAAGGTGAGCCTGAAGGACGCCTTCGCCGGCTTCACCCTCTGGGCCGCCCGCGCCGGCCACAATGAAGACAAGGTGGGCACGCTGGAACCCGGCAAATATGCCGACTTCATCACCCTGGAACGTGACCCCTTCACTGCACCCGAAGGCGATCTGTGGAAGATCAAGGTGACGGGCACCTGGCTGGCGGGCAAGAAGGTGTTCGAGCGTAAGTAAAACGGGCCTCCGGCGGGCAGGGACTCGTCCCTGCACCCGGTTGCAGGTTTGTGACCGCGACCGCAGCCTTCTTCCCTCTTCCCCGCCAGCCCGCCCCATGTCACCTTGCGCCCCATCACCAAGGGGAGCGCGATGATGGCCAATTTCACCCTGTCCCGCCGGCAGCTGCTGGCAGGTGGCGCGGCGCTGACGGCGTTGCCGGTGGATGCGCAGCAGGCGAGGCTGCCCGATGATGCCATCGGGCTGGCGGCGCGCATCCGCAGCGGTGAACTCAGCGCGCGCGAAGCGGTGCTGGCGGCGCTGGATCGGGCGGAGGCGGCGCAGGCGAAGTTGAACTTTGCGGTGCTGATTGATCGGCCGCGCGCCATCAAGGCGCTGCCCGCTGATGACCGCCAGGCGGTGATCCCGACGTTCATCAAGGATCTGAATGATTTCAAGGGCTGGCCGACGAAGAACGGCAGCCGGGCGTTTGCGCAGGCACCGCCGGCCGAGGCCAACGAGGCCTTCGTGGAGGCGCTGGCCAGCATGAACACGCTGCCGCTGGGCAAGACGGCCACGCCGGAATTTGGCCTGATGTGCGTGACGGAACCGTTGGCGGCCGGCCCGACGCGCAATCCCTGGAACCCGGACTATTCGCCGGGCGGATCGTCGGGCGGCAGTGCGGCGGCGGTGGCGGCCGGCGTGGTGCCGATTGCCCATGCCAATGATGGTGGCGGCTCGATCCGCATCCCGGCGGCCCTGTGCGGCCTGTTCGGCTTCAAGCCCAGCCGGGGGCGGCTGGCCGGGCAGAAGAAGGCCGATGACGTGGCGGCGATTGCGGTGGATCACGTGCTCACCCGCAGCGTGCGCGATGCGGCGCTGACGATGGCGGGGTTGCAGGGCGATGGTGCGGAAGGGCTGGGCGCTGCCGTGCCGCGCCTGGCTGGCCCGGTGGGCGAACGGTTCCGCATCGGCGTGATCACCGCCACGGCCGATGGCGCACAGCCAGATGCCGAGGTGCTGGCCGGCATTGCCCGCACCCGCCGCCTGCTGGAAGCGATGGGGCACAAGGTGATGGATGTGCCCTGGCCGTTCGATGCAGCGGCGTTCGCGCGCGATTTCACCGCGCTGTGGGCACTGGGCGCCAATGATGCGCTCAGGGGCGTGAACAAGGCGTTCGGCAACGATGGCGTGCAGCGGCTGGAACCATTGACCCGCTATCTGGCGGATCAGGGCCGGGCGCTGGCAGAGGCGGATGTGAAGGCGCTGATGGGGCGGCTGGCGGCCTGTCGCGATGCCTACAACGCCAGTTTCGGCGATCATGATCTGCTGCTCACCCCCGTGCTGTCACGCCATGCGGTGAAGATTGGCGAATTGTCTCCCAATCGCCCGCCGGCAGAGTTGATGGCCGACATGATGCGGCTGGTGGCCTATACGCCGGTGCAGAATCTCACCGGTGCCGCCGCGATGAGTGTGCCGATCTGGCAAGCCACGAACGGCCTGCCGCTGGGCATGCACTTTGCGGGCCGGCGCGGTGATGATGCGCGCCTGCTCGATCTGGCGTTCCAGTTGGAGATGGCGGCGCCGTGGGCCCAGCGTTTGCCGCCAATCCGGTTCCAATAACCGCCCGGTTCACCCCCGTTTCGGATGTGCCTTGCCGCGCGACCGGGTGCCGGTTGTGCGATGTTTTGTCTCGTCAAAAAGCGTGGTTGGGCCCGGCCTGACCCAGAAGCGGGCGAGGGTGTTTGATGCCAGTTCAGTTGCTTCCCCGGCACGATATCGTGCCGGACCGCCGCGTTGATCTGCAGCCGCCGGCCAAATGGGCCGCAATCGCCTTGCGGGCCAGCCTGGGCCTTGCCGGCACCCTTCTCACCACGCTTGCCCTTTGGAGCCTCACGCCGCCGCCGTTCTGATGGCGGGGCAGAGCCTCCTTCACGGATCGGCCGGCGCACCGGAAGGCGCCGGCCGATAACCGCCCCCGTGCCGGTGCGCTGAACGCTGGCGCCGGGGCTTCCCCCCAAACCCTGGAACCGCAACCGCCAACCCTGTTGGCCCCGACCCGGCAGGCCCGTGCGACCGAGCGCGCACGGGCCAGCCAAAATGGCGTCCAGATTGGCGTGATGCAGGCGGCTTCACCGTGCCGGCCGCTTGCTGCTGGCTGCGCTTCGCGGCACGCTGCGCGCCATGTGCAATCTCTATGCGCTTACCAAGGGGCAGCAGGCGCTGCGTGATCTGGCACGCGCGCTGGAACTTGGCCCGGTGCGCGATGATCTGGGCAATCTGCCGCCGCTGCCGGCGCTCTATCCGGATGCCGAAGCGCCGATCATCGGAACAGGGCGGCAGCAGGGCGATACTGCCGGCCCGATCCTGAAGCTGGCGCGCTGGGGCATGCCCAGCCCGGCCTTTGCGCTGGAAGGCCGCAAGGTTGATCGTGGCATCACCAACATCCGCAACACCCAAAGCCCGCACTGGCGGCGCTGGCTGTCGCCGGCCTATCGCTGCCTGGTGCCGTTCACCCAGTTTGCCGAGCATGTGCGCGATGCTTCCGGTTACCGCCCGCTGTGGTTCGCGCTGCGTGACGCGGGCGAGGCACCACCCTGCTTCGCCGGCATCGCCACCCGCTGGACCGGGGTGCGCAAGCAGGCGGAAGGGGAGGTGACGCTGACGCTGTTCGGCGTCCTCACCTGCGAACCCAACGCCGATGTGGCGCCGCATCACCCCAAGGCGATGCCGGTGATCCTGACAGCGCCGGAAGAACAGCGCCGCTGGTTGACGGCAGATTGGGCCGAAGCGGCGGCACTGCAACGCCCGCTGCCCGATGGCGCGCTGGCGGTGCTGGGGTTTGACGGGGAGGGGTAAGCAGGGCCTCCGGCGGGCAGGGACTTGTCCCTGCACCCGATTATTGTTTACCTGCCCACAAGCTTCGATTTTGCCGCAATTTTCGCCTGCGGCGCGGCTTGCTGGACACGAGGCGCCGCAGGCAATCAACGCAGCGCCAACTTGAAGCTATTGGCGCCAGAAAATGCCGGGTGCAGGGACGAGTCCCTGCCCGCCGGAGGCGCTTTCCCCTTTACGCCTGAAGCGACGTCAGCATTTCGGCGGTGAGGATCTGCGGCAGTTCCGTCTCGCCGCCCTTGCCGTCATAGAACACATAGACCGGCACACCGGCGCGCTGGTGTTCGGCCAGCCAGGCCGAGATGGTGGGATCGCTGCGCGTCCAGTCGCCTTCCATGACGGTGATGCCCTTGGCCTTGAAGGCCGCGGCCACCGCAGTATCGGCCATGGCGCCCTTTTCGTTGACCTTGCAGGTCAGGCACCAATCCGCCGTCATGTAGAGGAACACCGGTTTGCCCGCGCCGCGCAGTTCGGCGAGCGCGGCCGGCGTGAACTTCACCGCGTTCAATTCGTTGGCGGCAGTGGTGGTGGCCTTTGACACGCCTTCCGGTGCGGCGGTGGGCACCAGCAGCACGGCCGCCACCAGGCTGGCCAGGCTGAGCGCGCCGGGGATGGCCAAGCTCTTTCCACCATGCTGGCGGGCGCCCAGCCACCACAGGAACAGGCCGAAGGCCAGCGTGGCGCCAAGGCCGATGGCCATGCCGTTCACACCCACCTGCTGGCCAAGGACCCAGGCCAGTGCCAGTGCGGTGAGAAACATCGGTACCGACAGGATGGCGCGCAGCTTCACCATCCACGCGCCGGGCTTGGGCAGCCGCTTGCGCAGCGCCGGCACGAAGCCGATCAACAGGAAGGGCAGCGCGAGGCCAAGGCCGAGGCCTGCGAACACCGCCAATGCCTGCCAGGTTGGCAGCACCAGCGCCGCGCCCAACGCGCCGGCCATGAACGGGCCGGTGCAGGGGGTGGCCACGAAGGCCGCCAGCGCGCCGGTGAAGAAAGCGCCCGAAGCGCCGCCTTCGCGGGCCTTGCCCTGCCCCAGGTTGCCGGTGGAAAGGGTCACCTCGAACAGGCCGGCGAGATTGAGCGCGATGCCGGTGACCAGCAACAGCAGGAAGGCGATGACGCGCGGATCCTGCAACTGGAATGCCCAGCCAACCTGGCTGCCGGCCGCCCGCAGCGCCAGCACGACCCCGCCCAGCGCGGTGACGACCAGCACGACGCCGGCAGTATAGGCCAGGGCTTCGGTGCGGGCTTCGGCAGCGCCGACATTGCCGCGTGCCAGCGCCAGCGCCTTCAGGGACAGGATCGGGAACACGCAGGGCATGACATTGAGGATCAGGCCGCCCAGCACCGCAAACAGCATGATGAGCCCGATGCCCATCTGGCCGCCACCGCCGCTGCCAGCTGCATCATCGCTGCCGCTGGTGGCGGCCAGCGCCGTGCCAGCGGCGGGCACGCTGCCTTCGGTGGCGGTGATGGCAAAGCCCATCGGCGCCTCGCCCGCCATCTCGATCCGCAGCACGCCCTTCACCACGCCTTCCGGCATGTTGGCGTCGGTCTCGATGCGCAGGGCATCGCCCGCCACCGTTGCCTGTTGCGGCGTCACATGGGTGATCACCATGTCGCCTTCCGGGAAGAACCAGGCCGATTTCACGCGATCCAGCCCGGCCATCGGCACGGACAGCACGAAACGGTTGCCCTGCTTGGCCCAGGTGGCGGTGGCAGACAGCGGCTTGGGCAGGGCAGCGCGGGCGGCTTCCAATGCCTTGCCCATCACGGCATCCGCGGCGCCATCACCGATGGTCAGCGGCAGGGTAAGGGTGGCGGCTTCGGGCACGCATTGTTCATGGCTGCACACCAGCCAATCCACCTTCACCGTGATCGGGAAGGCGCTGCCCGGCGCCAGATTGGCCGGCACATCGACGGAGGTGACCAGAACATTCGTCTTTTCATAGACATGGTTCATCAGGCCGGAGACAACCAGCGTGCCCGGCACCGGATATTGCAGATCGGGCGGGGTGCTGGCGCCTTCAGGCAGGCTCCATTCCACGCGTGTGGGCGCACCGGCATCGCCCGGGTTCAGCCAATAGGTGTGCCAGCCTTTCTTTGGGGTGAGCTGGATGCCCAATTGCAGTGTCTTGCCGGGCGCCGGCGTGGCGCTCTGCGCAATCAGTTCCACGCGCGTGTTGGGCTGATCGCTGACCGATTGGGCGAGCACGGGGGCTGCCACCAGCAGGGCAATGGCAAGGATGAGGCGGCGAATCATGGCGCGCCTTGTGCCAGCACCGACACCAAAGGAAAAGAGAAGCCCCGGTTGGCGGTGGCCAACCGGGGCTTTGTGTCACGCGGGCGCCTGCATCAGAAGCGGACGATGAAGCCCACCCGGGCGGTGCCGTTACGATAGGGCAGGCCAACCTGATAATCGATGCCGTCCAGCGCGGCGACGCTGCGCACGGTGCTGTTGCCGGCAGCCAGCACCGATTGGCGGCCCAGATCGGTGTAGAGATATTCGGCGCGCATGGCGATCGCGCTGGACAGCTTGAACTCGGCGCCGGCACCGACGGTCCAGCCCCAGCGCGTCTGGTTGCGTTCTCCGGCCCAGGCGACGGCGGGGGCGCCGTTGGCCACCACGTTGGCATTGCCGCGCGTGTCAGCCGCGGCAAGGCCGCCGGTGGCGTACAGCAACACATCCTTGCCGACGGTGGTGCCCAGCCGTGCGCGCAGCGAGCCGCGGGTGCCGATGCGGCGGTTGGCGCTGGTCGTCAGGCCATCGGGGGCCAGGCCGGGGATGGCAGCGCCGGAAAAGGCGGCGCCGCCGTTGATGTTGCCGAACATCACGTCAAGTTCGACGCCATAGAGGAAATTGTCTGACGAGACATTGTAGCCGGCCACAACGCCGCCCTGAAACCCATCATTGTCGTTCAGCGTCAGCGCGGCCGGCGTGATGTTGGGCGTCAGGGTCTGGAAGGCGGCGGTGCCTTCGGTCACGGCCTGCTTGCTGCCATGCAGTTGCAGGCCGGCAACCGCGCCGACATAGGGGCCATCAAAGGCGGTTTCGGCCAGCGCCGGCGACGCTGCCAGCGCCATGGCGCTGGCGAGGAAAAGCGGGTTGAGTTTCAGCGACATGCAACTCTCCTTGGTTGGGGGAATTACAGCCGTGTAATGTTGAAGGCTGAAGCCCGGATGAACAAATGTCCATGTTGCCGGCGGGTGCGACGGCCTGCCGCAAAGCTGCGACCCGGTGCCATTGCGGTCAGCCATGCAACAGGCGCCCCACCGAAAAAGCGCACAAACGAAAAACGCCGGGGCATCGCTGCCCCGGCGCCATTCGGCAAACCCGTGATCCGGATCAGCGCTTGCTGAACTGGAAGCTGCGGCGGGCCTTGGCCTTGCCGTACTTCTTGCGTTCGACAACGCGCGGGTCGCGGGTGAGGAAGCCGGCCTGCTTCACCGGGGTGCGCAGGGTCGGTTCATACTTGGTCAGCGCCTGGGCGATGCCGTGCTTCACGGCACCAGCCTGGCCCGAAAGACCGCCGCCCACCACGGTGGCCACCACGTCATACTGGTCACGGCGATCGGCCACGTCGAACGGCTGGTTGATCACCAGGCGCAGCGAGGGGCGGGCGAAATACACGGTCTGGTCACGGCCGTTCACCGTGATCTTGCCGGTGCCGGGCTTCAGCCACACGCGGGCAATGGCGTTCTTGCGCTTGCCGGTGGCATAGGCACGGCCGTGGGCATCGATTTCCTGCTCACGCAGCGGGGCGGGCGGGCCACCACCACCGGTGTGGGCGCTGTTGGTGGTTTCGGCATCCATGCCGGCGAGGTCGGCAAGCGACTGGCGATTGTCGGTCATCTTTTCGTTCCTCAACCAGCGATCGTGCTGTTCTTGCGGTTCATCGACTTGACGTCGAGCACTTCCGGCTGCTGCGCGGCGTGCGGATGATCAGTGCCGGCAAACACGCGCAGGTTGCGCATCTGCTGACGGCCGAGCGGGCCGCGCGGCACCATGCGTTCCACCGCCTTGATGATCACGCGTTCCGGGAAACGGCCTTCCAGCACCTTGGCCGGGGTGGTTTCCTTGATGCCGCCGGGGTGGCCGGTGTGGCGATAATAGATCTTGTCGGTCGCCTTGTTGCCGGTGAAACGCACCTTGTCGGCATTGATGACAATCACGTTGTCACCGCAATCGACGTGCGGCGTGAAGCTGGCCTTGTGCTTGCCGCGCAGGCGGTTGGCGATGATCGAGGCGAGGCGGCCGACCACGAGCCCTTCGGCATCGATCAGCAGCCACTTCTTTTCGACTTCGGCCGGCTTGGCGGCGGCCGTGGTGCGGGTGAGCATGGTGCGGTTCCGTTGTTTCAAAAGCGACCGCCGGCAGCGAGAGGCCACCGGCGTTGGCTGCGCCTATTCACAACAACCGGCCGCAGATCAAGGAAAAAGCGGGAATTTTGGGGTGTGGTATTCAAATACCTGACCCATCGTCATGGCGTCCAGTGCCATCGCCAGGCGCTCTTTCAGAGCCGGGATCACGTCTGGCTCCTGAAGAAAGTCGCCAAAGTGAAGCAGTTGCGGGCTGTGGCCTTCATCGCCGAAGCGCAGGGTGACGAACGCCTCCACCGGCATGGCCGCGACGAGGAACCAGCCGATGCGGCCAGGCGCTTCTCCAGAAGTATCCATCGCGTCGAACGGCCGTGCAAAGCGGATGCTCGATTCGGGCAGGCGGATGCCGAACTCCTCCTCCAGTTCACGCAGGGCGCATGCGGCCGGGCTTTCATCGCCCTCGCGGCCGCCGCCGGGCAGATCGATCATGCCGGGCCAGCGCAGGCCGGGCCTGTCGTCGCGGCGGTAGGTGAGCAGCTGGTTGTCGAGCATGGCGGCCGGCTTGGCGCCGGCAAAGTCGCTGCCGTCCCAGGCGACAATCAATCGGCCACCGCGTGGGCCTGAAGATGGCCCAGCAAGGTCACCTCCAGCGTCTTTTCGTGTGTGGCGTCCAGCACCACCTCGGGCGCAAAGCCGGCGCGGCGGGCTTCTTCCCAGCGGGCGGCGCACAGGCACCAGCGATCGCCGGGGTTGAGGCCGGGAAAGCCGAACTCAGGCCGCGGTGTCGAAAGATCGTTGCCCACCTGCCTGGAGAAGGCGAGGAATTCCTCGGTCACCACGGCGCACACGGTGTGCAGGCCACGGTCCATTTCGTCGGTATTGCAGCAGCCATCGCGGTGCCAGCCGGTGAGCGGATCGAAGGAGCAAGGCGCAAGTTCGCCGCCGATCACGTTCTTGGCCGTCATGCCGATATCCTTTCGGTGTGGCCCCGCACGCTCCAGTGCGCCGCCCAGGTGACGGCGGCAACCAGCAGCGCCGCGACACCCTGGTGGGCAACGCCCAGCGGGATCGGCACATGGTTGATGACAACAAGCACGCCCAGCGCGAACTGCGCCAGCACCAGCGCCGCCAGCACAGCCGCGCGCCGGCCCGCACCGGCCTGCCACAGCCGCCACGCCACTGCCAGCGTGGCGGCGGCCACGGCATAGGCAAGGCTGCGGTGCAGGAACTGCACGGTGACGGGATCGGCGACCAGATCGCGCAGGCTGGCCGCAATGCCTTCGGGCACCAGCGCGCCGAACATAAGCGGCCATGTGTCTGATGCATGGCCGGCGCGCAGGCCAGCGGTGAAGGCGCCCCAGACGATCTGCAAAGCCAGCAGCGCGGTGAGCGGCCAGATCCACGCCTGTGGGCGTTCGGTGCGGCGGGTGTCGCCGTCCCGCAGATCAAGCGCGGTCCAGATGCAGCCGGCCATGATGATCAGCGCATTGGAAAGATGCACCGCCAGCCGTTCCGGCGCCACTTCAGTGCGGTCCACCAGGCCCGATGCCACCATCCACCAGCCGATGGCGCCCTGCAGGCCGCCCAGCGCGAACAGCGCCAGCAGCCGCGGCTTGTAGCCTTGCGGGATCTGCCGTTTCAGCCAGAACCACGCCAGCGGCAGCGCGAACGCCAGCCCCACCAGCCGGCCCAGCAGCCGGTGCACATATTCCCAGAAGAAGATCGACTTGAACTGCGCCAGGCTCATGCCGGCGTTCATCAACTTGTACTGGCTGGATTGCTGATAGAGCGCGAATTCGCGCTGCCATGCGGCGTCAGACAGCGGCGGCAGCGTGCCGGCCACCACGTCCCAGCGGGTGATCGAAAGCCCGCTTTCCGTCAGCCGGGTGATGCCGCCCACCACCACCATGGCAAACACCAGCCCGGCAATGCCCAGCAGCCAGGCTGCAATGGCGCGCCGATTCATGTCGGGGCGGGCATTCATCTGCGGAAGGGCGGCGGCAAGGGTGGCCATCGGGGTGGTCTAGCGGCTTGGGCGGGCGGTGGCCAGCGGGTGCGGCCTTCAGCCGTGCCAGCTGAACACATCCTCCACCCCCACGCCGAAGAAACGGGCAATGCGGAAGGCGCTTTCCAGGCTGGGCGAATATTTGCCCTGCTCGATGGCGATGATGGTGTGGCGCGTCACGCCGACAGCATCGCCCAGCGTGGCCTGGCTGATGTTGCCATGGGCCTCCCGCAATTCGCGCACGCGGTTGCCGATGGGCGGCGGTGCCGGCATCAGAACCCGCGCCGCAGCAGCCATGCGGTGCCCAGATGCACCACCGCCTGGCTGGCCAGCAGGCCGGCAAACATCGAATGGAACAGCATCACGCCATCCCGGTGGGCCATGAACCACAGCAGGCCCCCCACCAGAACCAGTGTGAGCAGGTGGCCGGCCCAGCTGACCGCCCGCGCCGTTGCCAAGGCCTCGCGCTCATCGGCAAGCGTCCGGGCTTCGCCGCGGTTGGCAATCGCCAGCATCACCTGCACGGCGATGCTGCCGGCGATGGTGAGGAACAGATAGGCGATCAACGTGCCCACCGGCAGTTTCATGCCCGGCTGCCAGGCGGCCGGGCCCAGACGGCCAAAATACCAGGCCGCCATGGCCATCACCAGCGCACCCATGGCCCAGGCGGACTTTTCCCGCACCGACATGTCGGACCAACTGATTGTCATTGCTGTGCTCCCGTGTAGAAAATCTTCTACATGGCTAGGTGATTCGCGGCGTGATGTAAAGAATTTTCGACATGGTCGCGAAAAATGCCGTCCGGCCGCAGCGGGCGCTTGCGCGGCGTCATGTAACAATGTAACACAACGCCATGTCCGAGGCGCCGCAAACCCTGCTTGATCGAGTCGCCATCGGCCTGTCCGGCCTGTGCCTGCTGCACTGCATGGCGGGCTTCGTGCTGCTCACGCTGTTCGCGCTCACCGGGGACTGGCTGGATCACCGCATCCATATCGTGGGCCTGGTGCTGGCCATGCCCTTGGCTGCCGTGGCGCTGTGGCGCGGCTGGCGCCGGCACCATCGCGGTGACATCGGCGTTCTGGGCGCGCTGGGTCTGGTGGTGATGGCGGTGTCGCTGGTGGTCGAACATGGCGCGCTGGCCGAAATGCTGGTGTCGATGGCCGGGGTCGGCCTTCTCGCACTGGCGCACTGGCGCAATCTGAAGGCGCTGCAGCCGGGCTGACCCCGGGGCTGGCCTGTGCCATCGCGTTGCTTGCAACTGCAAAGCGAAGTCCCGATAAAGACGCCATGGCCAATGCTCACCGTCATGACCAGCATCACAAGCGCGCCGATCTGGCCAGTGCGGCCGAAGCGCGGTTGATCGGTGCCGGCGAACAATGGACGCCGCTGCGCGCGCAGGTGTTTGCGGCGCTGGCCGGCTTTGATCGGCCGGTTTCGGCCTATGATGTCACCGATGCCGTTTCGACGGCAGTGGGCCGGCGCATCGCCGCCAACAGCGTCTATCGCATCCTTGATCTGTTCGTTGCCAACAATGTGGCCAGCCGGGTGGAAAGCGCCAACGCCTTCATCGCCAACGCCCACCCCGATTGCCCGCATGATTGCATCTTCCTGGTGTGCGACCGCTGCGGCCGGGCGACTCATGTCGATGATGATCGCATCACCGGCGATGTGCGCAGCGCGGCCCGCGCCGCCGGCTTCACGCCGCTGCGCCCGGTGGTGGAAGTGCGCGGCATCTGCGCGGCCTGCGCCTGATTCCAAGGGTTTGGCCAACAGCTCCTGAACCAGTGCGCGATTTGCCCTCGCAAATATGACGAGAGTGTTGATGACAGGGGCAGGCCAAGCCGCTAAGGGAAACCCCTTAAACAAGCCCCTGCACTGTTGCTGCGAGCCCGACACATGAAGCTTGAAACCCCGCTGCTTGATCAGGTGAACATCCCGGCCGACCTGCGCCGCCTGACGCCCGATCAGTTGCCGCAGCTGGCCGAGGAACTGCGGCACGAGATGATCCACGCCGTGTCCGTCACCGGCGGGCACCTGGGCGCCGGCCTTGGCGTGGTCGAGCTGACCGTGGCGCTGCATTATGTGTTCAACACCCCCGATGATCGGCTGGTGTGGGATGTTGGCCACCAGGCCTATCCGCACAAGATCATCACCGGCCGCCGTGATCGCATCCGCACCCTGCGCCAGCCGGGCGGGCTTTCCGGCTTCACCAAGCGCAGCGAGAGCGAATATGATCCGTTCGGCGCCGCGCACAGCAGCACGTCGATCTCTGCCGCGCTGGGCTTTGCGGTTGCCAACAAGCTGCAGAACAAGCCGGGCAAGGGCATCGCGGTCATCGGCGATGGCGCCATGTCGGCCGGCATGGCCTATGAGGCGATGAACAACGCCCGCGAGGCCGGCAACCGCCTTGTGGTGATCCTGAACGACAACGACATGTCCATCGCGCCGCCGGTGGGTGCGCTGTCGTCCTATCTGTCGCGCCTGCTGTCGGGTCGCAAGTTCCTGGAACTGCGCGAATATCTGAAGCAGATTTCGGGCAAGGTGCTGCCGCCGCCGCTGCAGAAGGCCGCCGCGCGCATCGATGAATATGCCCGCGGTTTCGCCCAGGGTGGCGGCACGCTGTTCGAGGAACTGGGCTTTTATTATGTCGGCCCGATCGACGGCCACAATCTGGAGCATCTGCTGCCGGTTCTGGAAAATGTGCGCGATGCCGCCGAAGGCCCGATGCTGATCCATGTGGTGACGCAAAAGGGCAAGGGCTATGCCCCGGCCGAAGCCAGTGCCGACAAATATCACGGCGTCGTGAAGTTCGACGTGGTGTCGGGCACGCAGTTCAAGCCGCAGCCCAAGGCGCCGGCCTATCAGAACGTGTTCGGCGACATGCTGATCGAGGAAGCCAGGCGCGATCCCAACATCGTGGCCATCACCGCCGCCATGCCGTCGGGCACCGGCGTTGATCGTTTCGCCAAGGCCTTCCCCGAAAAGAGCTTCGATGTCGGCATCGCCGAACAGCATGCCGTCACCTTCGCGGCGGGCATGGCGGCGCAGGGGATGCGGCCGTTCTGCGCCATCTATTCCACCTTCCTGCAGCGCGCCTATGATCAGGTGGTGCACGACGTGGCCCTGCAGAACCTGCCGGTGCGCTTCGCCATCGATCGCGCTGGCCTGGTGGGGGCCGATGGCGCCACCCACGCCGGCAGCTTCGACATCACCTATCTCGCCACCCTGCCCAACATGGTCGTGATGGCCGCGGCTGACGAAGCCGAACTGGCCGACATGGTGCACACCGCTGCCGTTCATGACGACGGCCCCATCGCCCTGCGCTACCCGCGCGGCGAGGGCACCGGCGTGGAAATCCCGGCCACCCGCACCCGCCTCGAAATCGGCAAGGGCCGCATCGTGCGGCAAGGCAGCAAGGTCGCCATCCTGTCGCTCGGCACCCGCCTCGCCGATGCGCTGAAGGCCGCCGACGAACTGGACGCCAAGGGGCTTTCGACCACCGTGGCCGACATGCGCTTTGCCAAGCCGCTGGACGAGGCGCTGATCCGCAAGCTGGCCGCCACCCACGAGGTGCTGGTGACGATCGAGGAAGGCGCCATCGGCGGCTTTGGCGCCCATGTGCTGACCATGGCGACCGACGAAGGCCTGACCGATGCGGGCCTCAAGATCCGCACCCTGCGCCTGCCGGATATCTATCAGGATCACGACAATCCGGCGAAGCAGTATGCTGATGCGGGCCTGGATGCCGCCGGCATCGTGCGCTGCGTGCTGGATGCGCTGCGGCACAACAGTGTGAATGCTGTCGATGCCACTGATCTTGGGGGTGTGGCACGGGCCTGAACCGGCCTGCGCCATTCGCGCGCTTTCCTTTGTGAGCACACGCGCCTAAGCGGCGCAGCGTGACCGTTGCTGCCGCCTCCACCTCGCGCGCGCCCACGCTGGGCGAGATCCTGCTGCTGGGCAGCCTGACCGCGTTCGGCGCCGTCACCATCGATCTCTATCTGCCCGCGCTGCCCGCCATTGCGCGCGATTATGGCGTGTCGGCGGCGGCCGTGCAGCTCACCCTGTCCACCTTCTTCGTCGGCATGGCGGTGGGGCAATTGTTCTTCGGGCCCCTGTCTGACCGGATCGGGCGGCGGCCCACCGTGCTGATCGGCTGCGGCGTCTATGTGGTCGCCAGCATCGCCTGCGCACTGGCCCCCAGCATCGAGGCGCTGGTGGCCGGGCGCTTCTTCCAGGCGCTGGGCTGCTGCGCCGCGATGGTGACCTGCCGGGCTATCGTGCGCGACCGTTATGACCACCGCGATTCGGCGCGCATCTTCAGCCTGCTGATGCTGGTGCTGGCCATCGCGCCGCTGCTCGCCCCCACGGTGGGCGGCTGGATTTCCATCGTGGCCGGCTGGCACGCGGTGTTCATCGCCTTCGTGGTGGTGGGTCTGGCGATTGCCACCGCCGTTGCCTGGCGGCTGGACGAAAGCCGGTCCGAAGCCACCGCCGAAAAGGCGCGCAGTTCCTCCACGCTCGCCGGATATTGGGAATTGCTCAAGCATCGCCGGTTGATCGGCTATCTGCTGGTGGGCGCCGCCAATGGCGCCACGCTGTTCAGCTATATCGCCGCCTCGCCCGATCTGGTGGTCGGCACCTGGGGCTTCACCGAAGGCCAGTTCGGGCTGGTGTTCGCAGTTGTGGCCGTCGGCATCGTCGGCTCCAGCCAGGTCAACCGCTGGCTGCTGAAGCATCATGCGCCCGATCGCATCCTGGCCTTTGCCACCCCCGGCGCCGCGCTGGCCGGCGCCGTGCTGCTGTTTGCCGCCATCGCCGATGCGCCGTTGCCGGTGATCTTCCCGCTGCTGTTCATCGCGCTGTCCTCCAACGGGCTGGTTGCGGCCAATGCCTCTGCCGGGGCGCTCAATGTTGATCCGCTGCGCGCCGGGGCCATTTCCGGCCTGATGGGCGGCATCAATTTCGGCATGGGGGCGCTGGCCTCGGCGCTGGGTGCGGCCTTGCACGATGGCACGGCGCGGCCGCTTTCGGCCAATATCGCGGTGGCCTTGCTGGTGGCGGCGGCGGCCTATCATGGGCTGGCGAAGCCCCGGTGACGGCGCAGGCGCTCACCCCGCGCGCCCTGTTGCTGGCGCTGGCTGTCGTGGCCGTGTGGGGCACCAATTTCGCGGTGATCGGGGAGACGCTGAAAACCCTGCCGCCGCTGCTGTTCGCCACCCTGCGCTTTGCCGCCGTGGTGTTCCCGCTGATCTTCTTCGTGCGCCGGCCGGACGTGCCGTGGCGCATCCTGGCCTGGTATGGCCTTGCCATCGGGGTGGGGCAGTTCGGCCTGCTGTTCCTGGCCATCAAGGGGCATATCGCGGCCGGCCTTGCCAGCCTGATCGTGCAGACACAGGTGGTGTTCACCATCGCCATGGCGATGATCGGCAGCGGCGAACGGCTGAAGCCGCTGCAATGGCCGGCGCTGGCGCTGGCGCTGGCGGGCCTTGGCGTGGTGATGGGCCACACCGGCGGGGAGGTGAGCGTTACCGGCATCCTGCTCGTGCTGGGCGCCGCCTTCGGCTGGAGCCTGGGCAACATGGCGCAGCGCGCCGCCGGCAAGGTGGACATGCTGGGCTTCATCACCTGGGCGTCGCTGTTCTCGGTGCCGCCGCTGGCCGCCCTGTCGCTGGCCGTGGAAGGCTGGCCGGCCGTACAGACCGGCCTTGGCGCGATGACGCCAGCGATCTGGGCCGCGGTGGCCTGGCAGGCCGTTGGCAACACGCTGTTCGGCTATGGCGCCTGGGGCTGGCTGCTGGCCCGCTATCCGGCCAGCAGCGTGGCGCCCACATCCTTGCTGGTGCCGGTGTTCGGCATGGCGTCCACCGCGCTCTGGCTGGGTGAACCGCTGCCGGGCTGGAAGCTGCTGGCCGCCGCGCTGATCATCAGTGGGTTGGCGCTGAACCTGCTGGCCAGCCGCCAGCCATTGAAGGCCTATTCCGGCAGCCGGAAATTGTAGGGCTCCGTCTTCGACGCCGCCGCGATCCATGCCGGGCGGGACTGGATGCGCTTCGCATAGGCCAGCACGTTCGGGAAGTGCGCGCCCAGCCCCTGCATGGCCGCGATTTCGGCGATGAAGCTCATCATGATGTCGGCGCCGGTCAGCCGGTTCTCGATCAGCCAGTCGTTGTCACCAAGGCAGTGGCTGAAATAGCCGACATGCGCGGCCACCTGTTCCTGGATGCGCGGGGCCAGCGGGGCGGCCGCCTCGCCCAGCCGGCTCGTGTAAAGGCCCAGCAGGAAGGGCAGCATCGCCGAGCCTTCGGCGAAGTGCAGCCACATCAGATAATCCTCGTGCGCCTGTGTGCCCTGCTGCGGGATCATGCGGCCATGGCCGTGGCGGCGCAGGATCCAATCGGTGATGGCGCCACTTTCAAAGATGATGCTGCCGGCATCCTCGATCACCGGGGACTTGCCGAGCGGATGCACCGCCTTCAGTTCCGGCGGCGCCAGGTTGGTGACAGCGTCGCGCTGGTAGTGCCTGATCTCGTAGGGCGTGCCCAGTTCCTCCAGCAGCCACAGGATGCGCTGTGATCGGCTGTTGTTCAGGTGGTGGACGATGATCATGGAGAAGCCCCCCTTTTGATGTTCAGGCTGATTCGGTTATGGCGACACCATGGCGCTTTCCATCCCCGAAGACGAACTGGAAGAATCGTTCGTCCGCGCCAGCGGGCCGGGCGGTCAGAACGTCAACAAGGTCTCCTCGGCGGTGCAGCTGCGCTTTGATGCGGCGAACTCGCCCAGCCTGCCCGAAGACGTGAAGCAGCGGCTGCTGCGCATCGCCGGCCGCAAGGCCACCGGGGAGGGCGTGATCGTCATCACCGCCAACCGCTTCCGCGATCAGGTGCGCAACCGCGAGGATGCCCGCGAACGGCTGGCCGAAATGGTGGCCAAGGCCTGCGTGCGGCCCATCGTGCGCCGGGCGACGCGGCCCACCTTGGGATCGAAGCAGCGCCGGCTGGCCGGCAAGGCGGTGCGTTCCGGCATCAAGGCAGGGCGTGGCCGGGTGGCGACCGATGAGTGATGTATCGGTATCATACGCACTTCAAAATCCCGCCCCGGCGCACTACCTTGGGTGCTGACGTTCAAACCGAAAGGATATCCCATGGCCAATGAAATCGAGAACGCCGTTGCCACCGCCACCGATGCAGCCGATGCCGCCGCCGGCAAGCTGGACAAGGTGAAGGCCGACCTCAAGGCCCAGGCCGACAAGGCGATTGGCAAGGCCAAGGACGCCGCCACCACCGCCTATGACAAGGCCGCCGCCAAGGCCAAGGAACTGAAGGACATCGCGCCGGAAAAGGCCCGCGAAGTGAAGGAACGCGCCCAGAAGGTGGCGGAAGAAGGCACCGCCAAGGTGCGCACCACCGTGCAGGAACAGCCGCTGGCGGCGCTGGGTGCCGGCATCGCGCTGGGCTTCGTGGTGGGCTGGCTGCTGAGCGGGCGGCGCAAGGACTGAGCGAGCGGGCGGGCCGATAACCACGTTATCGGCCGACTCCGTGAGCGACGGCCAGCGGGTGCGGGCGGCAGTTTCGACTGCCAACCGCAGCCCGTCTGACGTCAGGCCGGAGCTTTGCTTCGGCCGGCCCTCTTTCAGTGATGACCCTCTGGCGGTTCCTGCATCAACTCCACCAGCACGCCCCCGGTGTCGCGCGGGTGCACGAAGATCACCGGCACGCCGTGCGCGCCCATGCGCGGCTCGCCGGTGCCCAGCACGGTGGCACCGCGCGCCCGCATGGCATCGCGCGCCGCGATGATGTCCTTCACCTCGAAGCAGACGTGATGCTGCCCGCCATTGGGGTTCTTCTTCAGGAAGCCGTGGATGGGGCTGTCTTCGCCCAGCGGCTCGATCAGTTCCAGCTGGCTGTTGGCGACATCGATGAAGGCAACGCGCACGCCTTGCGCCGGCAGATCGAACTTGGGCGTGGAAACCGTGGCGCCGAACAGCCGGCCATACATCGCCACCTGATCATCAATGGATGCGCAGGCGATGCCGACATGGTTCAGCCGGCCGAGGAGCAGTGGTGGAAGCGGGGGGGGCAGGTCACTCATCTTGGGTCCTCCATTTCGCCGCTCCCCCTTGCACGCAGGCCCAAAGCCGGCAAGCTGGCAACATGATCTATATCGTCCTCAACGCCGTGCCCATCGCACTGGCAACCCTGCTGGGCCTGTTGGTCGCCCAGTTCCTCGATCGCCCCAAACGCATCGGCGGCTGGCTGGTGGCGCTGCTCTCGGCGGCGTGGCTGAACGCCATCCTGGCCGGCGCGCTGATCCTGGCGCCGCCCAAGGCGCCGATCTGGGTGATGACCATCGGTTCGGCGGTGGTGATCTGGGCCGGCTTCGTGGTGCCGGCGCTGGCCACCTCGCTCAGCCTGGCCGGGCAGCGCTGGGGCCGCATTGGCCGCGCTTGCCTGTGGTGGCTGCTGGTGATGCTGGTATCGGCGGCGGTGATGCGGCTGTTGGGGCTCACGCCGCCATAAGCCTATTCGGGCATGTGCACCGGCGCTGCCGGCTTGCCCCGGCGCAGCACCGGCAGCAGCAGCAGCATGGCAAAGGCCATCATCGCCATGGCCCGGAACACGTCGATATAGGCGATCATCAACGCCTGCTTGCTCACGGCGCCATCCAGCGCGGCCACCACGGCGCCCAGGCCGGCGGCGCCCAGCGTTGCCGGATCGGCCCATGGCTGATTGAAGGGGGTGATCCCGCTGCCCAGATCGGCGTGGGAAATCTGCGCCTGCCGTTCCAGCATCGCCACCGCCAGGCTGATGCCGATTGAACCGCCGATGTTCCGCAACAGCATGAAGATGGCCGAGGCATCGGTGCGCAGCGCCATCGGCAGGCTGGCAAAGGCGATGGTGTTCAAGGGCACGAACACCAGCCCCAGGCCGGCACCCTGCACGAAACCGGTGGCGATGAACGGCCAGGCGCCCTGTTCGGGGGAGAACAGGCTCATGCCCCACAGGCCCGCGCCCGTCAGCAGGAACCCGGTGCCCAGCAACAGGCGCGGATCGGTGCCGCGCCCCAGCAATTGCCCGGCCGACATCATGGTCAGCATCATGCCGATGCCGCGCGGCATCATCAGTTGCCCCGATGTGACCACCGGATAGCCAAACAAGGTCTGCACCATCGTGGGCAGCAAGGCGGTGGTGGACACCAGCAGGAAGCCGACCAGCGTGATGAACAACATGCCGGTCATGACGTTGCGATCGGTGAGCATCTGGCGATCGATGATGGCGCCCGGCGTGTTCAGCGCGTGCACGCCGAAGGCCCACAGCGCTGCCAGTGACAGGCCGATCTCGATGCGCACCTCCCAGCTGTCGAACCAGTCGAGCTGCTGCCCGCGATCCAGCGCCAGTTGCAGCGCCGCCATGCCCAGCGCCAGCAGGGCAAAGCCGATATGATCGAAGCGCCGCGGTGGCAGCCTGGGTTCGGGCAGCACGGCGGCGGCCCAGGCAAAGCAGATCACGCCGAACGGCAGGTTGATCAGGAACACCCAGCGCCAATCGAAACTGTCGGTCAGCCAGCCGCCCACCACCGGGCCCAAGATTGGCCCCACCATGATGCCCACGCCCCACCAGGCCATGGCGGGCCCATGTTTTTCCTGCGGCCACACATCCAGCACATAGGCCTGGCCCAAGGGCGCGATGAAGGCGCCGGCAGCGCCCTGCAGCATCCGCCAGATCACCATTTCCGTGAGGCTGCCGGCCAGTCCGCACATCACCGAGGTGGCGGTGAAGGCCGCGACCGACCACAGGAACAGGATGCGCCGGCCGAAGCGGGCCGAAAGCCAGCCGGTGAGCGGTGTCGCCACCGCTGTCGCCACGATGTAGCTGGTCAGCACCCAGGTCACATTGTCGGCCGCGGCGTTCAGGCTGGGCTGCATGTGGGGCAGCGCCACGTTGGCGATGGTGCTGTCCAGGATGGTCATGAAACTGCCCAGCATCACCACGGCGGTGACAACCACGGGCGAGGTCTGGCCCGCCGGCGTTGCGGCCGCGGCCTGGCTCATCGTGTCGTCACCGTCACGTCGGCGGACAGGCCGGCAATCAGCGGCAGGCCCCTGGGCGGCGTGTCCAGCTTGATGCGCACCGGCACGCGCTGCACCACCTTCACCCAGTTGCCGGTGGCATTCTGGGCGGGCAGCACCGAAAATTCCGAACCGGTGCCCACCCCGATGCTCTCCACCTTGCCGGTCAGCGGCCGGTTCGGGAAGGCGTCCAGCCGCACCTCGGCGCGCTGGCCCACGGCCATGTCTTCCAGATCGGTTTCCTTGAAATTGGCTTCGACATAGGCGCTGTCGGTCACCATCAGGGACACGGTGGCGACACCCTGGATCATCGCCTGGCCACGCTGCAACCGGCTGGTCTGCGTGACGATGCCGTTGGCGGGCGCGCGGATTTCGCTGCGCGCCAGATCAAGGGCGGCCCGGTCGCGGGTGGCCTTGGCGGCGAGCACCAGCGGATGCGATTCCACGTCGATGCTGCTGCCGGCAGCCTGGCGGGCGCTGGCATCATCGGCCAGCGCGCGATTGAGCTCGGCCCGGGCATTGGCGGCATCATATTCGGCCTGCTGCAGCCGGGCGCGGGTGGCAAAGCCCCGTTCCAGCAGCTGCCGCTGCCGTGCCAGCTCGGCCTGGGCCAGCGTCAGCGCCTCGCGCTTGCCGGCCACGTCGGCGGCGCTGCCACCCGTGCCGCTTTTCAGCTGGCGCACCTGCAACCGGGCCGAGGCCAGCTGCGCTTCCGCCTCGTTCAGGGCGATCTGGAAGGGCAGGGGCGCGATGCGGATCAGCAGCTGCCCGCGCTTCACCGGCATGTTCTCCGCCACCAGCACTTCGGCGACCCGGCCCGACACGTCGCTGGAAATCGCCACCTTGTCCACGCGCACATAGGCGTTGTCGGTGCTCACCTTGCCCTGGCCCGAAAGCCACAGCCACAGGCCGGCCGCCGCCACCAGCAGCGGCACCGACAGCATCAGCGCGCGGGTGCGCCAGCGTGGCGGCAACACCTTGGGGTCTATGGCGGCGGGATCGACACGCGCGTTCATCGCCTCACTCCTCCCGCGCCGAAAGATTGGCGCGAACGCGCAGCAGCAGCGCCTGCAACTGTGCCTGTTCCGGCGCCGCAAGCCCGGCCAGCATCTCGCCCCGCACCTCGGCGGCCACGGCCTGCAGTTCCGTCAACAAGGGGCGGGCGCGGGCAGTGAGGAACAACCGCCACGCCCGCCGGTCTGCCGGATCGGCGCGGCGTTCCACCAGGCCAGCCTCCTGAAGCCGGTCCACCATGCGCGCCACGGTGATGGTTTCCACCTCCAGCCGATCGGCCAGCGCGGCCTGGTTGATGCCCTCGCTGCGGGACAGCGCGATCAGCACCTGCCACTGCGCCCGCGACACGCCGATGGAGCGGGCACGCGCATCGAAGCGGCGGCGCAGCAGCCGGGCGGCATCGCTGATCAGCACGCCGATCGTGTCCGGCGGCGCCGCCGACGGGCTGTGCACGGCAGGATCGGCAATGGCCTGGGGAACCGGGCGATTCATGTCGACACTTATAACAAACATGCTTGTGATCACGAAGCTTGTCATTGCCGATAGGGGGAAATGCCGCAGCCGCCTCTGGCGCCGGCGTGGCGGCGCAGTTAAGGATGATTGACAGGCGCGAACAGCTGCCAAACGGGGAACAGGTGACAACGGGGAACAGGTGACAGCGCCGCAGCCTTTGCACGCCGCCGCACGCGGGGTTCGCCGCACCCGTCCGGATCGCCGGGCATGATGGCGCTTACCGATGTCGGGCTGGTCAGCCATGTGCTGGCGGTGGTGGCCTATGCCGTGCTGCTGGTTGCGGCGCTGGCGCGCAGCCGTGCCGGCCTGAACCTGTGGCTGGGTGGCGCCGCGCTGGCCAGCCTGCTGTGGGCCGGGGATTTCGTGGCCGCCTTCGCCATCGATACGCGGTTCGGCACGTGGCTGTCGCCGCTGCAATCGGTGAAAACCGGGGCGTGGATCGGCCTGCTGCTGTTCCTGCTGCGCCCGGCCTGGCTGGGCGGCGTCGCAGGCGGGCCGGAACGTTCGGCCTTCGGGATCGGCGGGGTGATGGGCTTCGTGCTCGCCGCGCAGCTGGTGGTGGATCTGGCCGGCGGCGCTCGCGGCGTCCTGATCGGCGAAGGCGGCTGGGTGGCCAGCCTGTTCCTGGTGTCGCGCATCGCGGTGGCCGTCACCGGGCTGGTGCTGTGCCACAACCTGTTCGTCAGCACGCCTGCCACCGAACGATCGGGCTTGCGCCTGCTGGCCGTCGGACTGGGCGGCCTGTTCCTGTATGATCTGAACTTCCACACGCTGGCCTTCCTGCTGCCGCCCGGCTCAGAGGATCTGTTCAACATTCGCGGCGCGGTGGAGGCCTTGCTGGCCCTGGTATTCCTGTTTGCCAGCCGCGATGACTGGGTGCGCAGTGCGCGCGTCTCGCGCCGGGTCGCCTTCCAGACGGTGGCCTTTTCCGGCGTCGGTTTCTATCTGATCGCCATGGCCTTCCTGGCCTATGGCCTGAAGCTGGTGGGTGGCAGCTGGGGCGCGCTGCTGCAGGTCACCTTCCTGTTCGGCACGGTGCTGCTGGGCGTCGTGGTGCTGGTGTCCGAACGCTTCCGGGCCTGGCTGCGCGGCGCCATCGCCCGCAACTTCTACAGTTATCGCTATGATTACCGGGTGGAATGGCTGCGCTTCATCGCCACCGTTTCGGCGCCCGGCGATGCCGATGGCCTGCCGGAACGCGTGGTGCAGGCGGTGGCGACGCTGCTGGATGCGCGCGGTGGCTGGCTGCTGGTGCCGCAGGATGATCGGCTGGAACCGGTTGCCGTCTGGCACATGCCCGAAAGCCGGCCGCAGCCGCTGCCCCTCAACGATACGCTGGTGGCGTGGGCGGCCAGTGCCGCCGGGCAGGAACGTGTGCTTGATCTGGAACAATGCCGCGCCGGCGAGATCAACGACGTGCCTGCTGTGCCCGATTGGCTGCTGGCAGACCGCAATTTCTGGCTGGTGGTGCCGGCGTTCAACCGCGACAGCCTGGCCGGCCTGCTGCTGATCGGCCGCAGCCTGGTGCCGCGCCGCCTGGGCTGGGAAGACGAGGAACTGCTGAAAACGCTGGGCCGGCAGGCCGGCAGCTACATCGCCGAAAGCCGCAGCCAGACCGCGCTGGATGAAGCCCGCCGCTTCGAGGAGTTCAACCGCCGCTTTGCCTTCATCCTGCATGACATCAAGAATCTCGTCAGCCAGTTGTCGCTGCTGGCGCGCAATGCCGAACGCCATGCCGACAATCCGGAATTCCGCGCCGACATGGTGGCGACGCTCAGAGGCTCCGTCGACAAGATGAATGGCCTGCTGGCCTGGCTGTCGCAGCGGGCGGGCGGCACGGGCGCGGGCGATGCCGATGTGGCCATCGATGCCCTGCTGCGCCAGCTGGTGCGGGCGCGGCGCGGTGCCTGGCCCAATCTGTCGCTTGATCTGCCCGAACCGGCCGGGCCGCTGCTGGTGCGCGGCGATGAAGGGCGTCTGGAACAGATGTTCGCCCACCTGCTGCAGAACGCCATCGATGCCTCGCCGCCCGGCGCGCCGGTCCGGTTCGATGCGGCCGTGGTGGACGCGCAACTGGTTGTCACCCTGGCCGATCGTGGCCACGGCATGTCGGCCCGCTTCATCCGGGATGAGCTGTTCCAGCCGTTTCACAGCAGCAAGCCCGGCGGTTTCGGCATCGGCGCCTATGAGGCGCGCGAAATCGCCCGATCGCACGGTGGCCGGCTTGACGTTGACAGTCGCGAAGGCGAAGGCACCTGCTTCACCATCACCCTGCCGCTGGCCGGCCTGCCCCGGGGGCTGCCCGAGGCGCGGGCACGATTGGCGGCGCCGGTGGAAGGAAGGGTTGCGTGACGCAAAAGCCGAAATTGCTGGTGATCGAGGATGATCCCGGCCTGCAGCGCCAGCTGAAGTGGAGCTATGACGATCAGGAGGTGATCCTGGCCGGCGACCGGGAAACTGCGCTCGCGGCGCTGCGTGAACACCAGCCGGCGGTGGTGACGCTGGATCTGGGCCTGCCGCCCGATCCCGATGGTGTGTCCGAAGGCTTTGCCACGCTGGAGGGCATCCTGGCGACGCGGCCCGGCACCAAGGTGATCGTGGCATCCGGCCACGGTGCCCGCGAAAGCGCGCGGCGGGCCATCGCCATGGGCGCCTTCGATTTCTATCACAAGCCGGTGGACATCGATGAACTCGGCCTGATCGTGCGCCGCGCCTATCATGTTGCCACGCTGGAGGCGGAAAACCGCCGCCTGGCCGAGGCCGCGGCCGACAGCGTGGGGGACAGGGTGCTGGGCGGCATGATCACCGCAGCGCCCGAAATGCAGAAAGTGGCGCGCATGGTGGAACGCGTTGCCAGCGCCAATGTGTCGGTGATGCTGCTTGGTGCGTCGGGCACCGGCAAGGAGCTGCTGGCGCGCGGCCTGCACAAGGCCTCGGCCCGCGCCGAAGGCCCGTTCGTGGCCATCAACTGCGCGGCGATCCCGGAAAATCTGCTGGAATCCGAATTGTTCGGCCATGAACGGGGCGCCTTCACCGGGGCGGTGAAGATGCAGGAAGGCAAGATCGAACTGGCCGAAGGCGGCACGCTGTTCCTTGATGAAGTGGGCGATATCCCGCTGCCGCTGCAGGTGAAGCTGCTGCGCTTCCTGCAGGAACGCGTGATCGAACGGGTTGGCGGCCGCAAGGCCATCCCGGTGGACGTGCGCATCGTGTGCGCCACCCACCAGGATCTGGAGGCGATGATCGCCGATGGCCGCTTCCGCGAGGATCTTTATTACCGGCTGGCCGAAATCGTGGTGCGGATCCCCACGCTGAAGGAACGGCCCGGCGATGCTGCGCTGTTGGGGCAGTATTTCATGGCCCGTTATGCCCGCGAAAATGGCCGCAGTTTCCAGGGGTTCACGCCCGATGCCATTGCCGCGATGGCCGATTGGCACTGGCCCGGCAACGTGCGTGAGCTGGAAAACCGGGTGAAGCGGGCCGTGATCATGGCCGAAGGCAACCGCATCGGCGCCGATGATCTGGATCTGTCCAACGCGGCCGACGAAGCCGCGCTCACCCTGAAGGCGGCCCGCGAGGCGGCTGACCGCCTGGCCCTGCGCCGCGCGCTGGCCCGCAGCGATGGCAACATGAGCAATGCGGCCAAACTGCTCGGCATCAGCCGGCCGACGCTGTATGATCTGGTGAAACAATATGGGCTTGAAAACGCCTGAGCCGCACAAGCCTGTTGCATCGCCGCCCATCACTCTATAAGCCCGCCCACGGTTCGGAGCGTAGCGCAGCCTGGTAGCGCATCAGACTGGGGGTCTGGAGGTCGCAGGTTCGAATCCTGTCGCTCCGACCATTTTCCTCATATCCCCTTTCCAGCGCCAGGCCCTTTCCAGCGCCAGGCCCTTTCCAGCGCCAGGCCCTTTCCAGCGTCAGGCCCTGCCCAGCGTCAGGCGCCATCCTGCGCCCGGTGGCCCGGCTGGTCCGTGCCGTGGTCGGCGCTGTCCTACACGAACCATATTGGTTAATAATGTGCCTTCCCCTCGCTGGAAAGGCCCCTGTCCATGTCTGTCATCAACGCGCTGATTGCCCCGATCACCGGCCTGCTCGACAAGATCATTCCCGATCCCAAGGCGCGTGATGCCGCCAAGCTGGAGTTGATGAAACTGCAGAACAGCCAGGAACTGCAACTGCTCAACACGCAGCTTTCGGCCATCGTGGCCGAAGCCGGCAGCAACGATCCTTGGACCAGCCGGGCGCGGCCCAGCTTTCTCTATGTCATGTATGCGCTGCTGCTGTGGTCGATCCCGATGGGCCTGATCGCCGCCGTGCAGCCACAGCTGGCCCACGACATCGCCACCGGCATGACCCGCTATCTGAACGGGTTGCCCGAACCGCTCTATGCGCTGTTCGGCACCGGCTATCTTGGGTACACGGCTGCCCGCCAGTGGGGCAAGGCCAAGGGCACCGACAAGTAAGCTTCAGAGTTCGTTGCGATACGCCTGCGCAAGCCGGGCGTAGCCAGCGGCGCCGGCGCGGTTGCGCTCCATCTCCTCGGGCGTCAGGGCGCGCAGGAATTTCGCCGGCCGCCCTGCCCATAATTCCCCCGTTTTCACCGTCTTGCCCGGCGTGAGCAGCGCGCCGGCGGCCAGCATGGCGTCGCCTTCAACCGTGGCACCATCCAGCACCACTGCGCCCATGCCGATGAAGGCGCCGGTTTCGATGCGGCAGCCGTGGATGATGCAGCCATGGCCGATCAGCACATCATCACCGATATGCGTGTCGAAGCGCCCGCCCGTCACATGCACGATGCTGCCATCCTGGATGTTGCTGCGCGCACCCACCGTGATGCGCCCCACATCGCCGCGCAGCACGCAGTTGAACCAGATCGAACTGCCGGCGCCGATGCTCACCTTGCCGATGATGCGGGCGCCGGGGGCGATGAACACATCGGCGGCCAGTTGTGGCAGTTCGGAACCAAATGGGTAAAGGCTCACGGGAAGAGGGGGGCCTGTTCCAGCCCCATGGTTTCGGGCAGGCCGAACATCAGGTTGAAATTCTGGATGGCCTGGCCGCTGGAGCCCTTCACCAGATTGTCGATGGCGGCGATCACGATGGCGCGGCCCGGCACGCGATCGGCAAACACATTCACCACCGCATGGTTCGAACCGCGCACCTGCCGCGTCGCCGGTGCGACACCGGGCGGCAGCAGGTGCACGAACGGCTCGTCCGTATAGGCATCGGCCAGCACTTCGCGCAGATAATCCACCCCGTGCGGCGTCTCCACGATGCAGGTGACCAGCTCGCCGCGGTTCATCGGGATCAGGTGCGGCGTGAAGCTGATGCGCACGTCGCGCCCGGCGCGTGCGCCCAGTTCCTGCTCCATCTCCGGCATGTGGCGATGGCGGCCGATGCCATAGGGGTGCACGGCCTCCGCCACTTCCGGGAACAGATTGGCCTCCTTCAGGCTGCGGCCGGCGCCCGAGACGCCGGAAAGCGCGTTCACCGTGATATGGTCTGCCGAAATCGCGTGGGCCGCCACCAGCGGCAGCAGCGCCAGCAGCACGGCGGTGGGATAGCAGCCAGGGCAGGCCACGATCCGCGCCGCCGGCAACGCATCGCGGGCGAATTCTGTCAGGCCATAGACGGCTTCGGGCAGCAGGCCCGGCGCCGGGTGCGCCCCGCCATACCAATCGGCATAGGTGGCGGCATCCTTCAGCCGGAAATCGGCGGAAAGATCGATGATGCGTGGGCCAGACGGGGGGCCATTGATGGTGGACAGCAGCTCCGCCGAAGCCGCGTGCGGCAGGCAGCCGAACACCGCATCGATGGTGGAAAAATCAATCGCGTCCGCCTTCACCAGCCGCGGCAACTGCGGGTACATCGCCAGATGCGGCCAGATATCGGCCATCGCCTGGCCGGCCTTGGCATTGGCGGCCAGCGCGGCAATCTCGATCTGCGGGTGGCCAAGCGCCAGACGCACCAGATCCGCCCCGGTATAGCCCGAAGCCCCCAGTACCGCGATGCGCAGCCGATCCGTCATGGCTCCGCGTTACGGCAGGGGGCCATCCAGTGCAAGCTGGCGGCGCAGGGACGGCGGCTCGGCCATCGCAGGCCATTGACAGCGAAATTCATCGGCAGGCACTTGGCAGGCAGGCTGCCAACAGCATGCGGCCCAACAGGAACCAGGGTCGCATGAACGTCCAGAGTGGCACCATCACGGCCGACGATGCCGATCTCGCGATCCGCGCCGCCGCGATCCGGCATGGCGCGCGGATCAGCGTGCCGGGCGTCTTCATCATGACGGCCGTTCTGCTGTTCGTGCACATGTGGTTCCGGTCGCGCGTGGAGAGCCTCGTCGCGCTTGATCTGTGGCTGCTCTTCATGGGCGGTCTGGTGCTGTTCTTTCTCGGCGCCATGACCGTGTTCATCTGGCGCAAGCCCGGTGATGCCGAAACCGTGGCCGACTGGTCGAAATATGGCCACTGGACCCAGATCGGGTTCAACATCGGCATTGCCGCCAGCCCCTGGGTGCTGCTGCTCGGCGCTGATCCGCTGCTGCAATATTTCACCACGATGATGTATGTCTGGTACATCGGGGTCGCCACGGTGACGAGCAATGCCGGCGTGCCGGTCAGCCGCTGGGAAGTGGTGATGCTCACCGCGTCGCTGGCAGCGTTCGCGCTCAGCCAGGATACGCCCTATCGCATTCCGGTGGCGCTGCTGATCGGCATGATCGGCCTCACCATGCTCGGCCTGCGCTCCCTGGCGCAGCGCGCCGTGGTGGCGGCGCTCACGGCGCAGGCTTCCAGCGCCCGGTCCGAAGCGGCCACGCAGCGGGCGCTGGCTGTCGTGGCGGCCGAACGCGATTCAAAGACCCGCTTCATCGCTTCGGCCACCCATGATCTGCAGCAGCCGCTGGCCGCTGCCGGCTTCCATTTCGAAGCCACGCTGGCCAACGGGCCACTGCACGACAGGGCCGTTGCCGGCGTGCGCTCGTCGCTGGCGTCGGCCAGTGGCCTGATCGCATCGATGCTGGATCACATGCGGCTGGAAGCGGGCGCGGTGGACGCCAGGCCACAGCCGATTGCGGTGGGCGCGATGTTGCAGGCCGAAGCGCTGCTGCAGGAACCCGCAGCGCTGGCGGCCGGCATCAGCATCAGGGTGGTGCCATCCAGCGTGATGCTGCTGGCCGATCCGGTGATCCTGTCGCGGGCGGTGGGCAATCTGCTGGCCAATGCCATCCGCCACTCTGGGGCCAGCCGCGTGCTGATCGGCGCACGCCGGCGCGGGCGCAGTGCGGATATCTGGGTGATCGATGATGGCCGCGGCCTGCCCGATGGCTGGCCGGATTGGCTGTTTGCCGATTATGGCACGGGCGCGGTGGCCACGGCCGGCTTTGGCCTGGGCCTGGCTTCAGTGCGCCGGCAGAGCGAGCTGCTGGGTGGCAGTATTGCCGTTGATCCGCGCTGGCGGCGCGGCGCGGCGTTCAGGCTCTCGTTGCCGATGGCCTGAACGCCGTCCCCCTGATCGCCCACCCGCCGATCAGGCACCCCGACCATGGTGCAGGATCAGAAGGTGAAACGCAGGCCTGCGCCAAAGCTCTGGCTCTTCTGCCGGCCGATATCAAAGCCCGACACGGCATCATATTCGATGCGCGCGCCGCTGGCATTGCGGAACCGGTAATCCACGGTAATCGCTACGCCGCTGGCCACATTGATGGCGGCACCCGCGCCCAGCTGCCAGGCAAAGCTGGCCTTGCCTTCGCCATCGACTTCAAAGCCCGCCACGCCGGCGCCGCCGCCCACATAGGGGGTGATGCCGCTGCCGATCGGGAAATCGAACCACAGGTTGGCCAGGCCCGACGCCCGGCGGATCTTGCCGCCATCAAAGGCGATGGTGTTGCCGGTGCCGCTGCACGGCGTGGCTTCCAGATAATCGCAGATGTCGGAAATGTCGCCCGGGGTCAGCGTGACCGGGCCACCGTTCAGCGCCAGCACCTCAAGCGATTTGGCCGTGTTGCGGGCATAATTGATCTGCACATCAAAGCGGATGCTGCCGAAATCATAGCCCAGCGTGCCGCCGAACTCGGTGGCGGACTTGAAGCGCAGCTTGCCGTCCACCCGATCCTGCGGGCCGGTGCCGCCGAACACGCCGCCGGCATCATAATAGCCGATATCGGTGGCCTGCAGCGTGGCGATGCCAACACCGCCGGCGATATAGAAACCCTTCTTGTCGGTATCTTCGGCAGCGATGGCAGCGGTGCCGAACGTGGTTGCGGCCAGTGCCGCGACGAGCATCATGTTACGCATGTCTTACCCCTATTGTGCGCCCGGCGACCCAAGTTTCGCAGGCTGGCCGCTGTCTATCGCGCGGCGCGGTGCGGCGCATCGCCCGTTCGGGTGAACCGCATGGGCGATGGCCGGGCCGGCCGAACCAGCCTATAGCCCCCCGGCATGAGCTGTTCGGGCGAGTTGGGGGTGCACGTGGCGCGTTACGATGAAGCTTCCGCCGCCCGGCCGCTGGCCCGTTGCCTGATTGCCGACGATCACCCGCTGTTGCGCGATTCCCTCGCCATGCTGATCAGCACACGCTGGCCGGCGGCCGACGTGCTGACCGCCAGCAGCTTCCCGCAGGCCTGGAGCGAGGCGGCGCACGGCCCTGATCTGTGCCTGCTCGATCTGGCCATGCCCGGCGCCGAACCCTTGGCGGGCATTGCCGGCGTGCAGGCCGCCGCACCCGGCGCGCGCATCCTGATCGTGACTGGCAGCGACGATGATGCACTGCTGCTCGAACTGGTCAGCGCCGGTATCTGGGGGTTCGTGCCCAAGCGGGCGGCGGCCCCGCTGTTGCTCGCCGCCATCGAACTGGTGCTGGCCGGCGGGCGCTATCTGCCCGATCGGTTGGCGGCGCTGGCCATCGCCACCGGCAACCGCCGTCTCGATTTGCAGGTCACGCCACGCCAGATCGAAGTGCTGCGCCTGATGGCCGCCGGCCTCACCAACAAGGCCATCGCCAAGCAACTCGGCCTGTCGCCAGCCACGGTGAAAACCCACGCGGCGCTGGCCATATCGGCCGTGGGCGCCACCAACCGCACCGAAGCGGCGATCCGCGCGGCGGCGGCGGGGCTGATCTAGGCCCCCAGCAGCCGCGCGGCCAGCGGCGCGTGATAGGTGAGGACGCCCGAACAGCCGGCGCGGCGGAAGCTCATCAAGGCTTCCAGCACGCCCTTGTTGCGATCGAGCACGCCGGCGGCAATCGCGGCTTCCAGCATCGCGTATTCGCCGCTCACCTGATAGGCGAACACCGGCACATCGAAGGCGTCACGGATGGCGCGGATGATGTCCAGATAGGGCATGCCCGGCTTCACCATCACTGAATCCGCGCCCTCCTCGATGTCCAGCGCCACTTCGCGCAGCGCTTCGCGGGCGTTGGCCGGGTCCATCTGATAGGTTTTCTTGTCGCCTTTCAGCACGCCGCCGCTGCCCACCGCATCGCGATAGGGGCCATAGAAGGCGGAGGCATATTTGGCCGAATAGGCCATGATCTGCGTGTTGTGGAACCCGTCCGCCTCAAGCCCGGCGCGGATGGCGGCAACGCGGCCATCCATCATGTCAGACGGGGCGATGATGTCACAGCCGGCGCGGGCCTGATTCAATGACTGGCCCACCAGCATGTCCACCGTGGCGTCGTTCAATATCTCGCCATCATCGCCCAGCAGGCCATCATGGCCGTGGCTGGTGTAGAGATCGAGCGCCACATCGGTGAGCACGCCGATTTCGGGCGCCGCATCCTTGATGGCGCGGATGGCGCGGCAAATGAGATTATCGGGATTGAGCGCTTCCTTCGCATCCTCGCTGCGCCGATCGGGGCTGGTGTGCGGGAACAGGGCGACGGCCGGAATGCCCAGACGCGCTGCTTCCTTCGCGGCCTTGGCCAGCCGGTCCACCGACAGGCGCGACACGCCCGGCATGGTGCCGACCGGCGTTTCCACATCGTGGCCTTCGGTTGGGAACAGCGGCCAGATCAGATTGGCGGGCGACAGGCTGGTTTCGCGGTGCAGGTCGCGGCTCCAGGCGGTCATGCGGGTGCGGCGCAGGCGGGTGTGGGGAAACCGAGTCATGGCGGTGGATTACAGCGCCCGCTGCTTCCTGTCATCCATGCCCGTGATGATGCCGGTCTCCCTTGCCGCCGTCGTGCCCGACTGCCTGTGATCCGGCAATCGCGTTCAATATCCGCAAGCCGGCAATTTAACCTGAAATAAAAACATGTTTAGATATTCGTAATTAGTCTGTTGAGATTTTTACTTTCCAATACGAAATAAATTCGTCTTGTTGATTGTGACTGGCGATTCGTATTATTGGAATGGCGAATCGCGGCGATCTGCTTGCGATCAAGGCTGTCATTCGTTGCGTATTGGAGTGGGGTGGGCATGAGGATTGGTGAGCTGTTGCTGGCTGCCGGGCTGGTGAGCGAGACGGACATCGCCCGCGCCGTCGATCGCCAGCACGAGGAAGGCGGGCGCCTTGGGCCCAATCTGGTTGCCGTCGGCGCCATCACCGCCGAGGCGCTGGCCGAATTCTGCGATGGCGTGCCGATCGAGCCGGGCACCGTCGCCGACACCGGTCTGCCGGAAACCTTCCTCATCGATCTGATGCTGAAGCTCATCTTCGTGGGCCCGGCTGAAAGCGTGTCCGATCTGGCGTCGGCGCTCAGGCTGTCGCCGGGCGTGGTCAGCGAACTGCTGGAATCGGCTGTGCGCGGGCAATTGGTGGGCGCGCTGGGCGCCAGCAGCGGTGCGCTGTCCATGCGCTATGAGTTGACCGAAAACGGCAAGGCCCGCGCCCGCGAGGCGATGGCCCGTTCGGCCTACACCGGGCCCGCCCCGGTTCCGTTGGAAGTCTATACGCACTGGGTGGAACGGCAGAAGGTCACCAACGAGGTCGTCAATGTGCCGCGGCTGCGCCAGGCGTTCGATGATCTGGAAGTTGCCGATGCCCTTGTCGACAAGCTGGGCCCGGCCGTCACCTCGGGGCGCACGGTGCTGATGTATGGCCCGCCCGGCAACGGCAAGACCTCGGTCGCGCAGCGGCTGGACCGCGTGTTCCGGCAGGTCATCCACATCCCCCACGCCGTGCTGGTCGAAGGCCAGGTGATGACGGTGTTCGATCCGGATCTGCATCGGCCGGTGGCCGGCGGCGCCGCCAGCCGCCCGCGCCTCACCACGTCGCTGTGGCGTGACGAGGCCGACAGCCGCTTCGTGCCCTGCCGCCGCCCCTTCATCGTGGCGGGCGGCGAACTCACCATGGAAATGCTGGACCTGAAGCACGAGGCCGGCGGCAATTTCTATGTCGCGCCGCTGCACATGAAGGCGGCCGGCGGCTGCTTCCTGATCGACGATTTCGGCCGCCAGATGGTGTCCCCCACCGCGCTGCTCAACCGCTGGATCGTGCCGCTGGAAAACAAGGTGGATTATCTGAAGCTCGCCACCGGCAAGAGCTTCCGCGTGCCGTTCCAGACGGTGGTGATCTTCTCCACCAACCTCGCCCCGGCCGATCTGATGGACGGCGCCTTCCTGCGCCGCATCCCCTACAAGCTGGAAATCGGCGCGCCGTCGCCGGAAGCCTGGCGCCGCATCTTCAAGAGCGTCTGCGCCGCCAACAACGTGCCCGCCGAAGACGGCCAGGTGCGCGAGATCGAACGCCAGATCTGTGAGCGCCATGGTCTCGAACTGGCCGCCTTCCAGCCGCGCTTCCTGATCGAACAGATCATCGCTTCGGCCAACTTCCGCGGCACGGTGCCCATCCTCACGCCCGAACTCGTCAGCCTCGCCCTTGCCAATCTTACCGTCGGCCGCGCCGGCTCCAGCGAGACCGCAACGTTGGCCCGCGTGGCCTGAGGCGCCGGCCCCGCCGCTGCGGCAAAGCCGGGCTTGGCGACCCCCAAGCAAAGCTGCGCCGCGGGCCGGTTCGGGGCCTGATAGGGATGGTGGCATGACCGATCTTGCCATCTTCCACGAACATCCCACCTGGTTCGCGCCGCTGTTTGCCGCGCTTGATCGGCGCGGGATTGCGTATCGCCGCATCCAGTCTGGCGCGGCCTTCGATCCGGCGGCGGCGGCCCCGCCGGCGCCACTGGTGTTCAATCGGATTTCCATGTCGGCCTTCCTGCGCGATGCCGAGCATCCGATCTTCTGGGCGGGCGCCTTGATCGCCCAGTGGGAAAGCCGCGGCGCCCGTGTGCTGAACGGTTCGGCGGCGCTGGCCATCGACACGTCCAAGGCGCGGCAGCTTGCATTGCTGTCAGGGCTCGGCCTTGCCATACCAGCCACCCGTGTCGTCCATCGCGCTGCGGACCTGCTGGCCGCGGCAGACAGCATCGGCTTTCCGTTGCTGGTGAAGGGCAATATTGGCGGCGCCGGCGCCGGCATCGCCCGTTATGACACGCGCGAAGAACTGCGGGCGGCGATTGCGGATGCGTCTGTGCCCACCAGCATTGATGGCGTGCGGCTGGTGCAGGAATATGTGCCGGCGCGCGGTGGCACCATCACCCGCATCGAAACGCTGGATCGCCGCTATCTTTATGCCATCGACGTGGCAGGCGGCGGCGCCTTTGATCTGTGCCCGGCCGATGCCTGCGGGGCCGGCTCCACCATCACCATGACGGCCAGCGAACCGCCGCAAGCCCTGCGCGACGCCGCCGAGGCGATCACCCGTGCTGCCCAGATCGATGTCGGCGGGATCGAGGTGCTGATCGACGATCGCTGCGGCACGCCGCGTTTCTATGACATCAACGCGCTGTCCAACTTCGTGGCCAGGCCGCTGGACGTGCTGGGCTGGGACCCG
>Ga0209278_1000402_pt1 | contig 36081 bp, 30 predicted proteins | sample JI81BgreenDNA_FD_187504 | JGI IMG/M metagenome (GOLD analysis project Ga0209278, IMG submission 187504) | Wastewater effluent complex algal communities from Wisconsin, to seasonally profile nutrient transformation and Carbon sequestration -... | ecosystem: Engineered > WWTP > Effluent > Algae...
GGAGCGGTGAGGATAATTGTTTCATCAATGGTAAAAAAACCCTCTTGGAACGCGGCAAATTGGGGTTGGGGAATCAGGGGATACTCTTGTTGCGCCCACATCCATGTGGAACATAGTAGAAAAAAAAGAGAGAGCTTACGATACATTCCTTAACTTGTTTGAGGTAAATATAAAAAAAAAGCCCCACCGAAGTGAGGCTTATGATTTATAGAGCAGATTATTTTTTATCTCCCTCTGCGCAACATCCAGCAGCGTCTTTGGAAGCTATAAATTTTCCGTCTTTATCGTAATGTGATAAACATTTTTCTTTTTCTTCAGGAGAGCACCCTAACGAATCGCACATTTTGGCACATTCGTCTTTGGTCATGGTGGCACACTTGCTCATGTCGCATTTTCCAACCATAGTCGCATTTTGTTCTTTACAAGCTGCGGCACAAGACGCTTTATCGGCACACATTTCTTTGGATGCACAAGCTTTTTTGTCGGTTGTTGCATGGCCATCACTTAAAATTGGCGCGATAACCAAACCAACTAAACACGTTAATTTGATCAAAATGTTCATCGATGGACCAGAAGTATCTTTGAATGGATCACCCACAGTATCCCCAGTTACGGCAGCTTTGTGCGCATCTGAACCTTTGTAGGTCATTTCTCCGTTGATCACCACTCCTGCTTCAAAAGACTTTTTAGCATTGTCCCAAGCCCCACCGGCATTGTTTTGGAAAATAGCCCAAAGCACACCAGAAACACAAACACCTGCCATATATCCCCCAAGCGCTTCAGGTCCCATCAATAACCCCAAAATAATAGGAGTAATGATGGTAATTGCACCGGGCAACATCATTTCACGTAATGCAGCTTTGGTAGAAATATCCACACATTTGCCGTACTCTGGCTTTCCTGTTCCTTCCATAATACCTGGAATTTCACGGAATTGACGACGAACTTCTTGTACCATATCCATAGCGGCTTTCCCAACGGATTGCATCGCTAAGGCAGAGAAAACTACAGGAATCATTCCTCCAATAAACAAGGCGGCTAAAACATCCGCTTTGAAAATGTTAATCCCGTCGATACCTGTAAATGTTACATAGGCTGCAAACAACGCTAAAGCCGTTAATGCCGCAGAAGCAATTGCAAAACCTTTTCCTACGGCTGCTGTCGTATTTCCTACCGAGTCTAACACGTCGGTACGTTGACGTACTTCTTTGGGTAATTCACTCATCTCAGCCACCCCTCCTGCATTGTCTGCAATGGGTCCGAAAGCATCGATAGCCAACTGCATCGCTGTAGTAGCCATCATGGCTGAAGCTGCAATCGCCACCCCGTAGAAACCAGCTAAAAAGTAAGCTCCCCAAATTGCCGCAGCAAAGAGAATCACCGAACCAAAGGTTGATTTCATCCCCGTGGCTAGACCTGCAATAATGTTGGTCGCGGCCCCTGTTGACGAATTTTGTACAATATTTAAAACGGGTTTTTTTCCTAAAGCGGTGAAGTATTCTGTGATTGCAGAGATCAATAACCCTACGGCTAACCCTACTAATGTTGCATAAAATACATTAATTCGAGCTACTTCTTTCATGCCTTCGCCGAAGAAATTCATGCTGATTTTTTCAGGTAACATTTCACCGATTAAAAACCAACAGGCTACAACTGTTAACGCAAGAGAAATATAGTTTCCTAAGTTCAAAGCGCCTTGAACTTCAGCTTCTTTGGCTTCGTTATTTTTGATTTTAACAAAAAATGTTCCGATGATAGAGGCTAAGATTCCGATACCTGCGATTGCTAAAGGCAACAAGATAGGCCCCATGTTTCCGAAAGCATCGGTAAATTGAGTCCCGTTGGCCTCTGTCATATCTTTAATGATATAGTTTCCTAACACCATAGAAGCCAAAACAGTAGCTACATACGAACCAAACAAATCGGCACCCATACCGGCTACGTCGCCCACGTTATCACCCACATTATCTGCAATTGTTGCAGGGTTACGCGGATCGTCCTCTGGAATACCAGCTTCCACTTTTCCTACTAAGTCGGCTCCTACGTCGGCTGCTTTTGTATAAATTCCTCCTCCTACACGAGCGAAAAGTGCAATCGATTCAGCGCCTAAGGAGAACCCCGCAAGCGTTTCCAACACCATAGACATGTTGTCGTAGAACGATTTCCCTTCGGTGCCCATGAATTGGTTTAAGAAAAGTAAAAAGAAAATACTCAATCCTAGTACTGCTAGACCCGCTACTCCCAATCCCATGACAGTACCTCCAGAGAAAGAAACTTTCAACGCCTGAGGCAAACTTGTTTTAGCGGCTTGAGTCGTACGTACATTAGATTTTGTGGCGATACGCATCCCGATGTTACCAGCAAGTGCTGAAAAGATAGCTCCAAAAATGAAAGCTACCACAATCATCCAATGCGAAACTCCTGAAATTTGAGACACAGCAAACAAGGCTCCAGAAGCAATTACTACGAAAATGGCCAAAATACGGTATTCTGCTTTTAGGAAGGCCATCGCACCTTCTTGAATACTTTTGGCAATTCCTTGCATTCGTTCGTCACCCGCATCCTGCTTATTAATCCATGCGGCTTTAATCCCCATGAACAGCAATCCTAACACTGCCATTGCAATGGGCAGATAGATATACATTTTCTCCATAAAATTGGTTAGTTAGTTAATTTTAAATTTGAAATCGAGCAAAAATAAAGAAAAATAAATTCTGAGATTATGAATTTTGCCTTTTTGTTATTTATTTTCAAGAAAAGCGGCATATTCTTTTTTGGGAATCTCAAATTTTCGACAGCCTTGTAAGCAAATCGTTAATTCGTCATTAATTTAATGCTTTTTATGATGTCAAAAAAAAAGAGCTGCCTTCATGACAACTCTCTTTTTACTTATGTTTATTTGATACTAAACAATCCTTCGGGACGATTTTCAATAGCCGCAAAACGATCGACACATTGTTGGATAATATCACGGGCTTCCGTTACATTCCCCCATCCGTGTACATCCACTTTTTTATTTTCCAAATCTTTATAGACTTCAAAAAAATGTTCGATTTCCTTAAGCATGTGAGGATTGACGTCGCTTAAGTCATTTAATTTGTTCCAAACGGGATCAGAAACGGGTACACAAATAACTTTTTCATCGGGTCCTTTATCGTCGGCCATGTGGAAAACTCCGATGGGTTTTACCTCCATGACACACATGGGAAAAGTAGGCTCGGTAACCAATACCAATACATCCAGTGGATCGCCATCCAAGGCTAAGGTTTCGGGAATAAATCCGTAATCAGCGGGATACATCATGGAGGAGAACAACATACGGTCATAGCGTATTTTCTTTAATTCAAAATCGTACTCGTATTTGTTGCGACTTCCTTTGGGGATTTCAATTAAAACATCAAATGTATTTTTATGATCTGCAGTCATTTCTTTAGCTTTTTAGAGGGGGCAAATTTACAGCCTGAAATAGGTTTTCACCAAACACTTTTCCCCAAAAATAAAGGGCTGCACACGTATTTATGAATCCGAAATTTATTTAACCTAAAAAATAAACGATGTGCTTTTTTCTGGTAAATTTTTTGTCAAATTAACAGCATTTAGGAGCCAAAAAAAACCGAAATCAAAAGAAATGATCTCGGTTAATTAGACTGAAAATTAAGTTTGTTTAAAAATAGAATCCAAACTCTCCTTTGATCGTAAAATTGCTGGTTCCGGGTACATCGCGGTAATTGCCTCGCCAACAAGCATCAATTCGAAATACTTTAAAGATATTACCAATCCCCACACTGTATTCCCAATACGGTGTTGTGGGTGCTTTGTAAACCAACCCTGAGGCATTTAAGAGTCGGTTTTCTTCCGAAAAATCGCCATAAGCCCCTCGAATACCAATAATTTCGCGCCAATTCAACTTGCGCAACATCGGGATACGTGAGAACAAGCGCCCTTGAAAATTATGATCCCATTGTAAGGTAAGGTATCGGTCGGAAACAAACTCGTAAAAATTAAGGTTACTAAACGTGTTCCCGATAATAAAATAGGTTTGGTTACCAGGCACGATACTCATCAATCCCAGGGGTACTTTCCCAAACGTTTTCCCCATTTCAAGGGTTAAGTTGGTGCGACCCAAGGGTCCGATGATGATAGGTTGTTTGTAATACAACTGAACTTTGGTATAGTCAAAATCACTATTTAAAAACCCTTTAATCCCTTGACTAAACTTGGCGAATACCCGACTGTAAGGGTTATCAACCGAAAGGCGCTCAACCCCATACCCTACTGTTTTTCGTCCAGGGGTATATTCAACTTGAAAATGGGCTTCTGCCTGACGCAAGTCGCCTCGAGTTTGGGTTCGGGCATCATCGGTAAAATAATCCATAGTGAAAAACTCACGGGAAGCCGACTCAAGGGTGCGATAGGAAAGTCCGGTTTCGAACACTAAATTTTTAACGGGTTCGATTTCAAGTGCCGTTGTGGTGAGATTGATGTTGGACAGTTTGCCATTGGTTCCCGACATGAAAACCCCAGAGGAAGCAAAACTGCGTCCCAAAACATCATTGGTCGTTGTTAAACTCGCTCCAATTTGCTCGATATCACGTCGGTTTCCGGCAGAAATAATCAAGCGATTTTTGGTATTGAGCATCCACTTGGCCGAAATTCCGTATTTGAATTTATTATCGTCAAAACCGTAGGCCGTATATCCTTGCAAACGCCATTTGTCATTGGGTCCAAAATAGGTTCGACCCCCCGCACGTAAACGAATTCCTTCTACAACATTATACCCGAAGGTGGAGAAAATGGGACCGTAATCAAAATTCCCTTTTTGAATGTAACCACTGGCCAAAATGGTGACCAAATTATACATTTGCTTAAACTTCTTGACGGTTTTGAGGGTATCCAACATTTTATACACCCCAATTTCATCTTTATTGAGTTTTTCAAATCGATTTTGCTCCCAAAACGATTCGGGTCGGGTGTATACAGTATTGTCAATAAAGTTAACTTCCTCCTTATAAAACTTCTCCGGTTTGGGTTGGTTGAACTTATGATTGCGGTACAAGGACGTTCGTTTTCCATACACTCCTTTGGCTTCGTCTTTTTTGGACAAAGAGAAATCAGACATCATATAATCTCGGGTAAGCAGGAATACTGAATCGTTGACCACATCAAATTCTTGCTCAATATAAATATCCTTAACCCAGTTGATGTTGGCACTTTTGGAAACCGCCATATTGATGGTTTTGATGGCAAAGGTGGAATCATTTACCCAAAAATCGCCTTTGAAGGTAAGTTCGTTTTTACGACGGGGATAAAACACAATGTTGTAGCACCATTTATTGTCGATATAGGCACTGTCGCGCAACACGTAATTATAAACATCGATGCCTGTGGTAGAGATCGGACTTGTAAAACTCTTGTCAAAAAAGGTCAGGTGGTTGTTGTAAATATTGTAATCGTTATACAAATCCTTGATAAAGGTATTGACCCCATCGCCGTTGCTCAAACCTGAGTTTTTGTTTCCGGTAAGAATTTGTTTCTCCTTACCCATTTTGTTATCGCCATAAACTTGATATACCGATTCGTTGATAAAAATAGGGAGGTATGTTTTTCCAGTTATTTTGGAGGTATCAACTTTTTTGAATACAAATTCGAGTCCTTTGAAGATTTTACTCTTCATAAAGTTACTATCGATGGTATTCAGGTCAAATTCTACTTTCTCATATTTATCGTAGGCGTATTGCTCAAACATTCGCAATCCGTTTTTCCGTTTGCGCTCCCAAATCTTGCGCAGGATACGCAAGGCGGGATTGTTTTTTTTGGACGTTTTTCCCGTGAAAATGACCACTTCATCCAAGACCTGCTCTTCAGTGAGTACAATTTTCATGTTGTAGTTTACAGGTTTCTCCAACTCGACATCGCGGGTGGTGTACCCCATGAAAGCCACCACCAAAACGGAATAGGTCTTAGAAGATTCGATATAAAACTTCCCGTTTTCATCACTGACTACCCCTTCGTTGGACCCCTTAAAGACCACATTGGCGAAAGGAATGGGTTGGTTCTTTTTGTCGATTACCGTGCCACTCACCTTTGTCTGCGCCCATGATAGACTAGAAACAACGCAAAACAAAAAGAAGAGAATTTTTTTAAACATGAATTGAAAATTAAAAAAAAAGCCATCTCGGAACTTCCCGAAATGGCTTCAAATATAAGAGAATATCCTTATCGATACATTACTTTTTTTACAGCTTTTACCACATCACCGGCATTGGGTAACCATTCTTTTAGTAAGGTTGGCGAATAGGGTGCTGGTGCATCAGCGGTGGTGATTCGTTGTACAGGCGCATCCAAATAATCAAAAGCGCGCTCTTGAACCATATAGGTAATTTCAGAAGCAACACTCGCAAACGGCCAAGCCTCTTCCAAAACTACCAATCGGTTGGTTTTTTTGACTGAATTAATGATGGCGTCATAATCCATGGGACGAACCGTACGTAAATCGATAATTTCACAAGAAATACCTTCTTTGGCTAACTCGTCGGCAGCAATCATGGCTTCTTTAATAATTTTTCCAAAAGAAACAATCGTCACATCCGTACCTTCGCGCTTGATATCGGCTACGCCAATGGGAATGATGTATTCGCCCTCAGGCACTTCGCCTTTGTCGCCATACATTTGCTCTGATTCCATAAAAATGACAGGGTCGTTATCACGGATAGCCGCTTTTAAAAGCCCTTTAGCGTCGTACGGGTTGGAAGGAACAATTACTTTCAATCCAGGACAATTGGCATACCAATTTTCAAAAGCTTGTGAGTGCGTAGCCGCCAACTGACCTGCAGAAGCGGTTGGTCCTCGGAACACCATAGGCATGGGGAATTGTCCCGCTGACATTTGACGCATTTTGGCTGCATTGTTGATGATTTGATCAATCCCAACCAAAGAAAAATTGAAAGTCATGAATTCTACAATCGGACGGCATCCGTTCATCGCAGAACCCACAGCAATACCCGCAAATCCTAACTCCGCAATTGGGGTATCAATAACACGCTTGGGACCAAATTCATCAAGCATTCCTTTGGAGGCTTTATAAGCACCATTGTATTCGGCCACCTCTTCCCCCATCAAATATACTGATTCGTCGCGACGCATTTCTTCACTCATCGCTTCGGCAATCGCTTCTCTAAATTGTATCGTTCTCATATCGAATAAATCGTTAATCCATTTTTGGAAAGGCAAAAATAACAAATCTACAGGATTTAAATATTGCCCTTTCCTTTTTTGTGTGTGCTTTTTTTACGAAATCGATATAGATAAAAAAAAACAACCGAAAACGGCAAAAAATTAAGGTGTCGTTTTGGATATTTTTTTACTCCAAAAGAAAATTTGCGTTAATTTTTTTATAAAAACCTACCTTTCCCCCAACATCTTCAAGAATCTTTGGCGAAATCGATTGAAATATGAAAAAATATTATGCGTGCATACAAAAATTAGAAATATATTTTTTACTTTTACATCGGAAAAATTTAAACCCCTCTATACGGTATGAAAATATTAGTTTGCATCAGCCATGTGCCTGATACTACTTCAAAAATTAACTTCGTCAACGGGGATACGGAGTTTGACACGAATGGTGTTCAATATGTGATCAACCCGAATGACGAATTTGGATTAACCCGTGCCATTTGGTTCCAAGAACAACAAGGTGCTAAAGTGACGGTTGTAAATGTGGGAGGTCCTGATACAGAGGCAACCTTACGAAAAGCGCTTGCGATTGGTGCTGATGACGCAATTCGGGTCAATGCCGTTCCGATGGATGGATTTTTTGTAGCACAACAATTGGCCGAAGTTGCTAAAAATGGTGGGTATGACTTGATCATTTGCGGAAAAGAGTCTTTGGATTACAACGGAGGTATGGTACCGGGAATGATGGCTGGCTTATTGGGGTACAACTTTGTGAATGCGTGTACCGAACTCACCGTAGAAGGTACACAAGCCAAAGCGGCCCGCGAAATCGACGGAGGTAAAGAAGTTATTGCAACGGCATTACCTTTGGTGGTTGGTGGCCAAAAAGGAATTGTAGAAGAAAAAGATTTACGTATTCCTAACATGCGTGGAATCATGACTGCGCGTACAAAACCGCTTTCTGTTGTTGAGCCTGTTGGCGGTGACGATAAAACGAAGGCTGTTAAATTTGAAAAACCAGCCCCAAAATCAGCGGTGAAAATGGTTTCTCCCGACAATCTTGACGAACTCATTAACTTATTACACAACGAAGCGAAAGTAATTTAAGCTTCCTAAAAAACATCACTATGTCTGTAGTACTTTATGCCGAATCATCTGACGGCAAATTCAAAAAAGTAGCGTTGGAGGTAGCTTCCTACGCCAAAGCAGTAGCCGACGCATTAGGAACTCAGGTTACCGCGGTAACAATCAACGCTAGTGATGCTAGCGAATTGGGAAAATATGGGGTAAACAAAGTCCTTCAAGTTCAGAATGACGCACTCCAAGCATTCAATGCCAAAGCATACGCCGATGTAATCCAACAAGCGGCTCGTCAAGAAGGCGCTCAAGTAGTGGTGTTTTCTTCCTCTACCGATAGCTTGTATGTAGCCCCCTTGGTAGCGGTTGCTTTGGAGGCAGGAATGGCATCAAATGTTGTCGCGGCTCCTGTAAGCACCGCGCCGTTTCAAGTGAAACGCAGTGCTTTTTCCCAAAAAGCCTTTAATTATACCACGATCAATACCGCTGTAAAGGTGTTGAGTATCTCCAAAAACTCTTTTGGAATCCATGAAAACGCTACGAGTGTTACTGCTGAAGCCTTTGCACCGCAGTTAAACGAAGGTGATTTTGCTACCAAAGTAGCCGCGGTTGAAAAAGCAAGTGGCCAGGTATCGATTGCCGACGCTGACATTGTGGTTTCAGGAGGCCGTGGATTAAAAGGTCCCGAAAATTGGCATATTCTTGAAGATTTAGCCACTACATTAGGTGCAGCAACAGCTTGTTCCAAACCTGTATCCGATATCGGATGGCGTCCTCACAGTGAACACGTGGGACAAACGGGGAAACCGGTGGCGTCTAACCTTTACATTGCCTTAGGAATTTCTGGTGCCATTCAACATATTGCGGGGATCAATGCTTCTAAAGTAAAAGTGGTAATCAATACCGATCCCGAAGCGCCTTTCTTTAAGGTAGCCGACTACGGCATTGTGGGCGATGCACTTGAAATCGTACCGCGATTAACGCAGAAATTAAAGGAATTTAAAGCGCAAAATAGCTAAGCAATTCCGACCAAAGTTTATACAATACTTACGCCTTTTGTTTTTTCACAAAGGGCGTTATTTTTTTTTAAAAAAACACCGAATCTTTTTGTTATTTTGCAAGCTGTAACCTTACAGTCTGATAAACAAACGACAGTTCGTTTTTTGGAAGACAAAAGGAACAAAACCGCCATCTAGACCTGTAGCGTCAAACGGTTTAGAAATAGAAAAATAGAGGAAGGAACATGAGTTTAGTGAAACTTACCATAAAGGGAATTTCGTATAGTCAAACCCAAAACGGGGCCTACGCATTAATATTGAATGAAGTAGATGGAGAGCGCAAATTGCCCATTGTTATTGGTGCTTTTGAAGCCCAATCAATTGCCATTGCCTTAGAAAAAGAGATCAAGCCTCCCCGCCCGCTAACCCATGATTTGTTTAAGAGCTTTGCCGATCGTTTTGATATTGTGGTCAAGCAAGTCATCATTCATAAATTGGTCGATGGCGTATTTTACTCCAGCATCATTTGTGAGCGCGATAAAATCGAAGAAATTATCGATGCCCGCACCTCTGACGCGATTGCCTTGGCTTTGCGTTTTCAAGCGCCTATTTTTACCTATAAAAATATTTTAGACAAAGCGGGAATCTATCTAAACCCAACGGGCTCTGAATCGGAAAGTGATGACGTGCTATCGTCGCCCGAGCCCCTAGGAGATTCCAAAGACACGTCGGGATCCGGATTGAGTAAATTTAGCCTTGCCGAACTGCACGAGCAACTTGAAAATGCGGTGCAAGATGAAGATTATGAAAAAGCGGCCCGTATCCGTGATGAAATATCAAAACGTGAATCTTAAAAATCAATTACAGTGAAGCAATACCACGACCTCGTAAAACATGTAATGGAACAAGGTGTCCAAAAGGGAGACCGCACAGGAACGGGAACGAAGAGTATCTTTGGGTATCAAATGCGTTTTGACTTGAGCGAAGGATTTCCTTTAGTGACGACCAAGAAACTGCATGTTAAATCCATTATTTATGAATTGTTGTGGTTTTTGAAAGGAGAGACGAACATCGGCTATTTGCAAAACAATGGCGTTAAAATTTGGGACGAATGGGCCGATGAAAACGGCGATTTGGGTCCGGTATACGGTCATCAATGGCGCAATTGGGATGATAAAAACATCGACCAGATTGCTGAATTAATTACAACATTGAAGACCAACCCCAACAGCCGACGCATGTTGATTTCTGCTTGGAACCCTTCGGTTTTACCCGACACTTCAGTATCTTTTGCCGAAAATGTAGCCAACGGTAAAGCCGCACTTCCGCCCTGTCATGCTTTTTTTCAATTTTACGTAGCCGAGGGCAAATTATCCTGTCAACTCTATCAACGCAGTGCTGATATTTTTTTGGGCGTTCCTTTTAATATTGCCTCGTATGCGTTATTAACCATGATGATTGCACAAGTTTGCGACTTACTTCCTGGTGATTTCATTCATACCTTTGGTGATGCCCATATTTATAACAACCATTTCGAACAATTGGAATTGCAATTAAGTCGCGAGCCACGCCCGTTGCCTACCATGAAAATCAACCCCAATGTAAAAGATATTTTCGCTTTTACCTATGAAGATTTTACCTTGGAAGGATATGACCCACATCCGCATATTAAAGGAGCGGTAGCGGTTTAAATTACTGTTTTAATGACATTTATCTACTTCATTTGATGAAATAAAAAATCCGCCTTGCAGGGCGGATTTTAAAACAAACCAACTAAAACTTATACTTCTAAAACGCTGTTTTCAGCGTTGGCATAAGCATTCCAACGGTAGCTGTCGGCTTCTGGGTCATTAAGGTATTCGCCATCCACCACATATCTAAATTCAAAGGAGTTGTCTTTGGGTAAATCAAAGGCCCCTTTAAACGATCCGTTCTTTAACTTCGATAGTGAACCGGCCTCAAGATTCCAATCATTGAAATCTCCCACAACAGCCGCTGTGGCCGCATCCTTGGCTTCTACAGTAAACGTCACTTTACATACCGGTTTCGTCTTTACAAACTGTTTCTTGATCGCCATAACTATTTCATTTATAGATTACTGCAACAAAGTAAAGCAAATATTTCGGCGGTTGTATCGCTCCAAATACGATTTATGATATTCACAAAAACTGCCAAAAATTATCGTTCAATTGCTATTTTTTAGTTTTTTTTCTCATTAAAAAAATTTAGGAAAACGTTTTCTTAATCGTGGATTGTAAATTTGAGTTTTATGGATTCCGTCCATTTTTGGCTAAACAAACGTCAAATTTTGACTAAAAAACGTCGGGAAACGGAATTCCAACCCCACATTTGAATGAAAGAACGTATTTTTACATCTTCAAAGACAATTCCATGATTACCTTAATTGCCGCGGCGGCGGAGAACAATGCGCTCGGAAAAGACAACCAATTGGTTTGGCATTTACCCAACGATTTCAAACGGTTTAAGGCCTTAACCACGGGGCATTATATTGTGATGGGACGGAAAACATTTGAGAGTTTTCCCAAACCCCTACCTCAACGCACCCATGTAATCATTACCCGTCAAGCTGATTATACCTATGAAGGATGTCTTGTGGTGCATTCCCTTGAAGAGGCACTAGCAGTTTGCCCCAAAGATCAAGTAACCTATATTATAGGAGGTGCCGAAATTTACCATCAAGCCATGCGTTGGGCCGATACTATTGAATTGACCCGCGTGCATGCCACATTTGAAGCAGACGCTTTTTTTCCTGAAATTCCAGAGGAAGAGTGGGAATTAATCGCTACTGAATCGCACCCCGCCGACGACAAACATGCCGTTTCGTATACCTATTGCACCTACCGTCGGAAATAAAGCTATATAAAAATGCGGTAAGTTATGTACCTTTGCCGCGCAAATCAGCACTCGCTTATGGCACAAAATGTTACGCCTTACAAAGATTCCTCTCTAGGAAAAAAGGAACAAGTCACGCAGATGTTTGACACCATTTCAGGAAATTACGACGGATTAAATCGGGTAATTTCCTTTGGTATCGATGTCAAATGGCGTAAAAAAGTATTGCGCCTGGTACAAGCACAAAATCCCGATACTGTTCTCGACATTGCCACGGGAACAGGAGATTTAGCGATTTTGATGGCTAAAACCAACGCAACCAAAATCACAGGCTTGGATATCTCCTCGGGAATGTTGGACGTTGGAAAGCAAAAAGTAAAAGAACGCGCCCTCGAAAACCGAATCACTATGGTGTTGGGGGATTCTGAAAACATGCCTTTTCCCGACAACCACTTTGATGCCATCACTGTTTCGTTTGGTATTCGAAATTTTGAAACCTTAGAAAAAGGGTTGGCTGAAATTTTACGCGTATTAAAACCCAACGGCATTTTTGTCATCCTGGAAACTTCAGTACCCGAAAAAACGCCGTTCAAACAAGGATACCGTTTGTATACCAAAAATATTCTTCCCCTTATCGGGAGACTTTTCTCCAAAGACAATGTAGCCTATGGATACCTCTCGGAATCAGCGGCTGTTTTTCCTTATGGAGAACAACTAAACAATATTTTGCGTAAAATTGGGTTTACTAACGTGAAAGCGCTGCCCCAAACCTTTGGTGTAGCCACGATATACACTGCATCAAAATAAGTTATGAGGTATTTTTTATTCGTGTTTTGTTTTTGTTCGTTAGGATTGACCGCGCAATCCAAAGGGATGTTTTCTAGAGATCCTATTATTAATTTGGAGAACTTTGACAAGCAACGAGTGCATTGGGGTTATTTTTTGGGATTTAACAGTTTTGACTTCAAAATTGATTACATCAACCCCCCTGCGCGCGATATTGTGGTCAATGGAACGACAGGATTTAATGTAGGTTTGGTTGGAAATCTTCGCTTGCATGAATATATTGATTTGCGTTTTGAACCTGGATTGTATTACACCCAACGCAATCTTACCTACTCTGGTTTTACCCGAACCATCGATGCATTGCGGGAAGTTCGTTCCACCTACATCTCCTTTCCGCTACTTTTAAAATTTTCTTCCAAACGCATCGGAAATGTGCGACCCTATTTGGTTGGAGGGGTGAATACCACCTTAAACTTATCGAGTAATTCTAAGTCGTTGGATGACAACTACCAACAACGATTTAGAGTCAAACAATGGACCAATAACTATGAAATCGGATTTGGAATAGACCTTTATCTCGAATATTTCAAATTTTCACCGTCCATCCGCGGCATCTTTGGTATGGGCGATGAACTGATTCGCGACAACAATCCTGATAGCCCTTGGACAGGCAACATTTCGGGCTTCCGTACACGAGGTTTTGTGGTTAACTTTACGTTCCACTAAGTCGCTCGTCGAAATTCACTTAAAAATATAGCCGCTGCCGTTGCCACATTCAAACTCTCCGTTTGTTGCAAATCGCCAAATCGGGGTATAGACAATCGATGTGTTACGTGTTGGGCAACTGCATCCGAAATACCGTTGGCTTCGTTTCCTAAAAGTACAATGGCCGATTGCGGTAAGTTTTGTTTGTACACCGACTCTCCGTCCATAAAGGTTCCATAAATGGGCAACTTCGTTTGGCTCAAAAAGGCTTCAATATCGGTATATGCTACCGAAACGCGACTCAGCGATCCCATGGTCGCTTGCACAACTTTGGGGTTATACACATCGACAGTGGCGGCACTACAAACAACTTGTGTTATCCCAAACCAATCGCACAATCGTATAATCGTCCCAAGATTGCCTGGGTCGCGAATTGTATCCAAAACCAACAATAATCCTTCCTCAAGAATAGCTTGTGGTTCACGCATTCGAAAAACGCCAAGACAATTGTTGGGTTCGTGTAACGCCGACATTTTTTTTAATATATCGGGGGAAATAAGTTCCGGCGAGATTGAAGTTGGAGGCAACACTTTTTCTGTTTCAAAAAGATATACCGGCTGAAAATGGGAATGCAAGAGTTCGGTAATCACCTTCACGCCTTCAGCAATGAAGAGGCCCTCGGCAGTTCGGTACTTTTTTTGCTGTAAGGATGCAATTAACTTGATTTGGTTTTTGCTCACCATAAAAAAACGTTACTTTTGGATTTAAAATTTGAACCTTTGCGCGTCCACGTTACAAAAATAGCATTATTCACCGGAATCGTCCTTTTTCTTGTGGCCTGTAATGTTACCCAACGGGTTCCCAACAATAAACGGTTGTTGGTCAAGAATGAAATTGAAATCAACGGTAAACCCACCCGCGACGAAACCGTTTATGTGCAATTATACCAAAAACCCAACACGTCAATATTGGGCTATCGCCTTCGCTTGCAACTTTACAATTTGGCCAAGCAAAATGCCGATACCGCTTATAAACAATGGTTGCAACGAAAACCCAAACGGCAAGAACGGTTGAATCGATTTTTGTCGGCCAAGCAAGTGGAGCGCCTAGGAAAATCATTTATCGTTTCGGGATTGAGTAATTTTTTGATGAAAACGGGAGAACCGCCTGCCTTGTTTGATTCGATCAGTACCCAAAAATCAATCAAGCGGCTCAACTCATTTTACTACAACAAAGGTTATTTTGACGTAGCCACTACCATCGAAAAAGACACGTCAAAAGCAAAAAAAATTGGCATTCGTTACCGTGTCGACCTCAAAAAACCGTACCTAATTGACAGTTTGAAGCCCCAGATTTCGAGTCCCAAGCTCGATTCATTATTTCGGTTAACTGCGGCGCGCTCCCTCATCAAATCGGGCAAACCCTATGAAACCGAAACCCTCAACGCCGAACGGGACCGCATTACCTCTGAGTTTCGCAATAACGGCGCCTACCTTTTTCAACAAAACTACATACGGTACTCCCTAGACACCTTGGGGACGCAAAATAAAGTAAATGTACGTTTACTCATTAAAGACTACAGCTACCGCGAGAATGACACGGCCAAAACGGCTCCTTTTCAACTGTATACCATCAATAAAGTGGCCATTTTCACCGATCATTCGACCAGCAAAAACGAAATAAAAAGCAAAGACAGCGTTACGTACAAAGACTTTGTTTTGTACAGTGAAAAAAAATTAAAGTACCGTCCCAAAGCGATTACCGACGCGGTTTTTATCACCAAAGGGAGTTTGTTTTCAGACAACAATACCTCATTAACCACACGCTATTTGAGTAATTTACGGGTTTTCAAATACCCTACCATTCAATACCAACAAGACCCTAAGGACCCCAACGGATTGATTGCCAACATTTATTTGACTCCCAGAAAAAAATATACTTTTGGCGCCTCGGTTGATTTCACGCATTCGAATATTCAGGATTTTGGTATTTCAGGAAATACGTCTTTGGGAATTCGCAACGTCTTTAATGGCGCGGAAACGTTTGAAATTGGATTCCGCGGCAACGTAGGTTCCTCACAAGACTTGGCCAATCCGAATAATACTTTTTTCAATATTTCTGAAATCGGTTTGGATGCGAAGTTGAATTTCCCGCGTATCTTCTTTCTGTTCAATACTGAAAAAATCATTCCCAAAACTATGTTGCCTACGACGTCTATGACCATTGGTTATGCCAAACAACGCAACATCGGTTTGGACAAACAAAACTTTACGGGAACCTTTACCTACAATTGGACGCCCCGAAAAAACACCAACATTCGTTTTGACCTTTTAAACATTCAATTTGTAAAAAATGTGAATATTGGAAACTATTTCAATATTTATCGGTCTTCCTATGATGTTTTAAATGTGTTGGCTTTAAATTACAATGCCGATCCCTCCTTTTTTGATGCCAATAACAATTTGATTATTGATGCCGGGGCCAATGGTTTTATCAATGCTGTTTTGGGTGCAAATCCCACCATAACGCCCTCTGCGACAGATTTGCGCACCATTCGCAGCATTGTAGAACGCCGCAAACGTTTGACCGAAAACAACCTCATCTTCGCCACCAACATTTCCTTTTATAAAACCACCAATCGCGGTGTCAATGACAATGATTTTTATTCCATCCGCACTAAATTTGAATCGGCGGGAAATATTTTGGCGTTGTTGGCCCGTGCCTCCAAACAATTGGAAACCCAAACAGGAGCCAATACCTTTTTTGATGTTGAATTTTCACAATACGTAAAAGGTGAAATCGAGTACATTAAACATTGGAAGTTGGCGGGAAAAAGTGTTATCGCCATTCGTTCTTTTGCTGGTTTGGCCGTTCCTTATGGAAATTCCAACTCCATTCCGTTTTCGCGAAGTTACTTTTCGGGAGGATCCAATGACAATCGCGCCTGGCAACCGTATAGTTTAGGCCCAGGAAGTAGCGGAGGAATCAACGATTTTAATGAGGCCAATATGAAGCTGGCGTTTAATGCGGAATACCGTTTCAATTTGTTTGGAAAATTCAATGGAGCACTCTTTGCCGATGCGGGTAATATTTGGAATGTATTTGACAACGTGGAGCAAGCTTCGTTTCAATTCAAAGGCTGGAAGTCAATGGATGAAATTGCGCTGGGGAGTGGCTTGGGGTTGCGCTATGACCAAGGCCTGTTTGTGGTGCGATTTGACATTGGTTTTAAAACCTACAATCCTTCGGAACAGATTGAAAACAAATGGCTGAGAGAGATCACCTTATCGAAGTCGGTACTAAATATCGGGATAAATTATCCGTTCTAATTTTTTTTATTTTTACTTTTGTCGCTTAACGATAAATACAACTACACCATGTCACACCACATTAAACCCGGAGTTGCTACCGGTGATGAAGTTCAAAAGATATTTGCTTACGCGAAAGAAAAAGGATTTGCTTTACCTGCCGTCAATGTTGTGGGTTCGAGTACGATCAACGGTACTTTAGAAACTGCTGCAAAATTGAAAGCTCCCGTTATTATTCAGTTTTCCAACGGTGGAGCGCAATTTAACGCCGGAAAAGGATTGTCAAATGCAGGCGAGCAAGCGGCTATTTTAGGAGCTGTGGCTGGTGCAAAACATATCCATACTTTGGCTGAGGCTTACGGTGCGACAGTAATTTTACATACCGACCATTGTGCCAAAAAGTTATTGCCTTGGATTGATGGCTTGTTGGATGCGTCTGAAAAACATTTTGCCGAAACAGGAAAACCTTTGTTTTCTTCCCACATGATTGACTTATCGGAAGAGCCGTTGCATGAAAACATTGAAATCTGTCAACAATACTTAGCCCGAATGAGCAAAATGGGTATGACTTTGGAAATCGAACTTGGGATTACCGGAGGAGAAGAAGATGGCGTTGATAATTCTGATGTTGATAGCTCTAAACTCTATACACAGCCTTCGGAAGTTGCTTATGCCTATGAAGAATTAATGAAAGTTAGTCCTAAGTTCACCATTGCGGCCGCTTTTGGAAATGTACATGGAGTATACAAACCCGGAAACGTGAAACTTACGCCTAAAATCTTGAAAAATTCGCAAGATTATGTACAAGAAAAATACAACACAGGAGCCAACCCGATTGATTTTGTATTCCACGGCGGTTCAGGATCGACTTTAGAAGAAATTCGTGAAGCCATTTCGTATGGGGTTATCAAGATGAATATTGATACCGACCTTCAATTTGCCTTTACCGAAGGAATTCGTGATTATATGACTGGCAAAATCGACTACTTGAAAACACAAATTGGTAGTCCAGAAGGAGCCGACTCTCCGAATAAAAAACATTACGACCCCCGCAAATGGGTTCGTGAGGGTGAAGTCACATTCAATACCCGTTTGGAGCAGGCTTTTGCTGACTTAAACAACGTAAATACCTTAATTTAAATTTTGAAATAACGCTTACACTACTTTATGAGATGTAAGCAACCATTTTCATGACCTAATACAACAAACTATGGCTTGGTTTAAACGTACAGAAAAAGGGATAAAAACCGCTACCGAAGAAAAGAAAGATGTTCCCAAAGGACTTTGGTATAAATCGCCTACGGGTAAAATTGTCGATGCCGATGAATTGGAGCGCAATTTATGGGTAAGTCCTGAAGATGATTTCCATGTGCGTATTGGAAGTAAAGAGTATTTTGAAATTCTTTTTGACAACAACGAATTCAAAGAATTGGATGCCAAGATGACGTCGAAAGACCCGCTGGGATTTGTAGATACCAAAAAATACTCCGAGCGATTGAAAGAAGTCATGGACAAAACCAAATTGAAAGATGCGGTACGTACAGCTGTAGGAAAATCTAAAGGAGAGGATTTGGTGGTCTGTTGTATGGACTTTGCTTTCATTGGCGGGTCAATGGGTGCTGTTGTGGGGGAAAAAATTGCCCGCGGTATTGATTATGCAATGCAACACAACATTCCCTTTATGATGATCTCTAAATCAGGAGGAGCGCGTATGATGGAAGCGGCGTATTCGTTGATGCAATTGGCCAAAACCTCGGCTAAATTAGCGCAGTTGGCCGATAAAAAAATTCCTTACATTTCTTTATGTACCGACCCCACCACTGGAGGAACAACGGCCTCGTATGCAATGTTGGGCGACATCAACATCTCTGAACCAGGGGCCTTGATTGGTTTTGCTGGACCTCGTGTTGTTCGTGATACTACTGGAAAAGATTTACCCGAAGGTTTTCAAACCGCTGAATTTGTTTTGGAACACGGTTTCTTGGACTTTATCGCACACCGTAAAGAATTAAAAAACAAAGTAAATCTGTATTTAGATCTCATTTTGAATCGCCCCATTCGTTAAACGTTTGGCATAAAATAAAAAAGCACGGTTTCCAACGACCGTGCTTTTCTTTTTATAACAAACTAACACAAATACAAATTACATTCCGCTGCGAATAGCTTCCACGGGGTCTAATCGTGCGGCAGAAATCGCAGGGAGAATTCCAGAAATCACTCCAATCAACACCGCCAAACCTGTTCCTTTCAGCACATTTCCTAGACTGAGGATAAATTCAAAATCTAAAGCAGAAGTCAAAAGAATCGTAAGCATCCAAACCAAGCCGATCCCTATCAATCCCCCGAAAAGACAGAGGATGACAGCTTCAAATAGAAACTGAAAAAGAATAAATCGGTTTTTGGCACCCAATGATTTTTGAATCCCAATCAAGTTGGTGCGTTCTTTCACGGATACGAACATGATATTGGCGACTCCAAATCCACCAACCAACAACGAGAATGCCGCAATAATCCAGCCTCCAATGTTCATCGAGCTGATAATTCCATCGATTAAATCGGTAAAACCAGAAAATACATTGATAAAGAAATTATTGTCTTCGTCGACTTTCATCCCGCGGTAGTTGCGCAACTTCTGGGTTAATTCGGCTTTAAAAGCTTCCATATCAACTCCTTTAACAGGCTTGATCACAATAACCGGCGTCATCGATTTGTTTTCGCCCAAAGCCCGACGGATAAAATTAACGGGGATGATAATTGAGGTATCGTCATTTCCGAACATTCCATCACCTTTTTTCTCTAAAACGCCTACGATGGTAAACCGCTGGCCGTACATGCGCACTTGTTTTCCCAAAGGGTTTAATGTCCCAAAAAGTCCTTCGGCCAATTCGGCCCCTATAACCGCCACCGTAGCTCCCGAATTGGACTCAGAAGCATTGAAAAAACGTCCTTCCGTAAACTCAAACCCCTGAATATCAATAAAGGTATGCGTGACGGGCACCACATTGACGTTGGACATGGTTTTGTCTTCGTATTTCACATTTTCCCATTTTAAGAAAATTTGATACGATAGTTGTGCAGCATCGGGCAAGTTGTCTTGTAAATATTCGAACTCCGCATAATTAACATTTGGAAATTGCTCGCGTTTCCAGGCGGGTACAGACGATGGACCAAAGGTATCGTTGAATAAATAAATGGTGTTTTTATCTAAGCTGCTTAATTCTTTTTTAATTTTTTGGTCTAAAGAATCGACAGCTGCCAATACAGCGATGATAGAAAAAATACCGATGGTGACCCCCAATAACGAAAGAAACGTACGCAATTTGTTATTGCGCAACGCATTCATGGCAAATCCGAAACTTTCGTTGAGTAACCGAAGGTATAAAAGCATACAACTTTTGTCTTTACACTCCATAAGTAGCGGTTTATCGGCAATTGTTACAAGCGAGACAAAATCTTCTTTTTTATTTTAAAATTCACTTGAAAAATAGGGTAAAAAAACGCTACTTTTGCGCCTTACTAAACACAACAACATGACGACTACAAAACCTATTCAGTCGGCCCTGATTTCGGTATTTTCGAAAGACGGTCTCGAGCCCATCGTTCGTAAACTTCACGAACTAAATGTTACCCTATATTCCACTGGCGGCACCGAAGAATTTATAAAAAACTTAGGGATTCCTGTGATTCCCGTTGAAGAGGTAACCGATTATCCTTCCATTTTAGGGGGACGTGTTAAAACCTTACATCCCAAAATCTTTGGGGGTATTTTGAACCGTCAAGACCATGCCACGGATGTGGAGGAAATGCAAACGTACAACATCCCGCAATTGGACTTGGTCATTGTGGATTTGTATCCTTTTGAAAAAACGGTTGCTTCGGGAGCTTCTGCTGCGGAGATTATTGAAAAAATTGATATTGGAGGAATTTCGCTAATTCGAGCAGCTGCCAAAAACTTTAAAGACACGGTCATTGTGCCTTCGGTTAACGAGTATCGTTTGTTTTTAGACCTTTTAGAATCGGGCCACGGGAGTACGACTTTGGAGCAACGTCAATTTTTGGCCGCGAGAGCTTTCCACACCTCATCGCATTACGATACGGCTATTTTTAATTATTTCAACCAAGAGGAGACTATTTTTAAAATGAGTTCCGATCAGGGTCAAACGTTGCGATACGGTGAAAATCCCCACCAAAAAGGATTTTTCTTTGGTGACTTTGAGGCCTTATTCACCAAAGTTCACGGCAAAGAATTGTCCTACAACAACCTTTTGGACGTAGATGCAGCGGTTAATCTCATTTTAGAATTCAAGGATAGTGCGCCCACTTTTGCCATCCTAAAACACAATAATGCCTGTGGTTTGGCTACCCGCGCAACCATGAAAGAGGCGTATTTGGATGCATTAGCAGGCGATCCTACTTCCGCTTTTGGGGGCGTTTTAATCGCAAATAATACCATCGATACAGCGACAGCAGCAGAAATAAATCAACTTTTTTGCGAGGTGGTTATTGCCCCTTCATTTGAACCTGAGGCGCTAACCCTTTTGCAAGAAAAGAAAAATCGTATCCTTTTGGTGCAACACCCTACAGAATTACCCCAACAACAAGTTAGAACCTGTTTGAATGGTCTTTTAGTTCAAGATCGAAACGCGGTCACCGACAGCAAAAACGGACTAACTTACGTGACCACAACGAAGCCCACCGAACAAGAAGTTGAAGATTTATTGTTTGCCTCAAAAATTTGCAAAAACACCAAATCCAACACCATTGTCTTAGCCAAAAACGGTCAATTGATTGCTTCCGGCACGGGACAAACCTCACGCGTTGATGCGCTACGCCAAGCAATTGAGAAAGCGCGTTCCTTTGGTTTTGACCTTAACGGTGCCGTGATGGCGAGTGATGCTTTTTTCCCTTTTCCGGATTGTGTAGAAATTGCCCATCAAGCAGGAATTACCGCGGTTATTCAGCCAGGAGGTTCGATAAAAGATGAATTAAGCATCACGTATTGCAACGAAAATAATGTTGCTATGGTATTTACAGGGACACGTCATTTCAAACATTAATTTTATTATTTTTGTGGGCTGATTCATAAATAACAAACTAACACCCTGTAACATCGTATGGGATTTTTCGATTTCATGACCGAGGATATCGCAATTGACCTTGGTACCGCTAATACCCTGATTATTCACAACGACAAAGTAGTCATCGACAGTCCGTCGATCGTTGCGCGCGATCGCATCACGGGAAAAATTACTGCGGTTGGTAAAGAAGCCAATATGATGCAGGGGAAGACGCATGAAAACATCAAAACCATTCGCCCTCTAAAGGATGGTGTTATTGCCGATTTTGCCGCTTCAGAAGAAATGATTAAAGCCTTTATCAAAAGTATCCCGGCTTTAAAGAAAAAAATGTTTACCCCTGCTTTGCGCATGGTGGTTTGTATTCCTTCGGGGATTACAGAAGTGGAAATGCGTGCGGTAAAAGAATCCTGTGAGCGTGTGAATGGAAAAGAAGTGTATTTGATTCACGAACCTATGGCAGCGGCTATCGGTATCGGTATTGATATTATGCAGCCCAAAGGAAACATGATTGTGGACATCGGTGGGGGAACCACTGAAATTGCAGTAATTGCCTTGGGAGGAATTGTTTGCGATAAATCCGTAAAAATTGCAGGTGACGTTTTTACAAACGATATCATCTATTACATGCGTACCCAACACAATTTGTTTGTAGGGGAAACAACCGCTGAAAAAATTAAAATTACCATTGGTGCAGCCACGGATTCGTTAGAATCACCTCCGGATGATATGTCGGTACAAGGTCGTGACTTGTTGACGGGGAAACCCAAACAAGTTGAAGTTTCTTTCCGAGAAATTGCCAAAGCATTAGACAAATCGATTCAACGAATTGAGGATGCGATTATGGAGACGCTTTCGCAAACGCCACCCGAACTTGCCGCTGATATTTACAATACCGGAATTTACTTAGCCGGTGGTGGATCGATGTTGCGTGGTTTGGACAAGCGAATTTCTTTAAAAACTGATCTTCCGGTGTATATTGCCGAAGATCCGCTGAAAGCCGTCGTTCGAGGAACGGGAATGGCGTTAAAAAACATACCGAAATTCAGAAGTATTCTTATCAAGTAATTTGATTTTTTTACTAATTTTAGAACACTTAATTACGGAATAGGAACAGGAATTTTTAGCGTAACTCATGCAGCAAATCTTTAATTTTATATTTAAAAACAGCTATCGTATGCTGTTTTTGCTGCTTATGGCGACAGCCATTTCGTTAACCATTCAATCCCACTCCTACCACAAAAGCAAAGTGATTAGCTCGGCTAATTTTTTGACAGGGGGAGTATACAAACAAATCAACAACGTCAACGAATACTTCAACCTACGCACGAAAAACGAAGAACTTGCGCTTGAAAATGCCCGGTTGAAAAGTATTTTATTCAACCGAAAGGATACGTTAAAAGTTCCTTTGTTGGACACCATTAAAGGCGTTAAAAAAACAGATTTAATTGTTGCTAAAGTCATTCACAACTCCTACAGCGCTCAGGTTAACTTCCTGACTTTAGATTCGGGAGCCAAAAACGGAATTCGCCCCGAGATGGGTGTAATCAATAGTTTGGGTATCGTAGGTATTGTTGAAAATGTATCGCCCAACTATGCGACTGTTTTGAGTATTTTGAACACAGAATCTCCAATCAATGCCAAAATCAAAAAATCCAATCATATCGGTTCTTTGATTTGGAATGGAAAAAACACAGGCTTTGTTCAATTGATTGATGTGCCCCGATTAGCCTCGGTTCGTAAAGGCGACACCATTGTCACGGGCGGACAGTCTACCATTTTCCCTGAAAACATTAACATCGGTACCATTGAAAAGATTTACACCGATGACCAAACGAACTACTATACCCTTGATGTCCGATTGTTTAACGACATGACGAGTTTAGGGCATGTGTATATTATTCGCAATCGGGATCGTCAAGAAATATTAACCTTGGAAAAGAAAACACAAAAAAACAATGAACAGTAGTAGTTTACTTTTCAATTTGGCTCGCTTTGTGTTGCTCCTTTTGGCGCAGGTTGTGGTGTTTAACAACATTAACTTCTTGGGATTCATCAACCCGTATCCTTACATTTTATTTATTATTCTTTTCCCCGTGAATGGAAATAAATACGGATTGCTTGGCGCTAGTTTTCTTTTGGGCATTCTCATGGATTTGTTTTGCAATTCGGGAGGTGTTCACACGGCAGCCTGCTTGATGTTGGCGTATATTCGACCTTCGATATTTAAGTTTTCCTTTGGTTTAAGTTATGAATACCAAACGGTAAAACTCAACGATGTACTCACGCCTGAACGGTTCTCATTTTTACTGATTGCTGTGGCGGTGCATCATTTGACTTTATTCCTTATCGAGGTGTTTACTTTGGAATTCTTTTGGAGTATCTTGGTGCGCACCCTTGTAAGTACTTTGTTTACCGTGATTTTGTGCATTTTGATCATTTACTTAATCAAGCCCAGTAAACGATGAGAAAGGTATTACTTCCCTCTTTGGTAATCATAACGGCTGCATTGTTATTGATTCGCATTTTCTATTTGCAAGTTATTGACGATTCGTTCAAACTCAAATCAGAAAATAACGCGATTAAAATCAAATACGACTATCCCGAACGCGGCTATGTGTATGATCGTAATGGAAAACTACTGATTGCCAATCAACCTTCGTACGACATCATGGTCGTACCCCGTGAGGTAAAAAATATTGACACCCTTGAATTTTGCCGCTTATTGGATATTGACAAAGCCTTTTTCATCAAACGTCTAGAAAAAGCCCGCGTCTACAGTCCGATGCTTCCTTCTGTTTTTTTACCCCAATTGAACAAGTTGGAATACGCAGCCTTTCAAGAAAAAATCCGCAAATTCAATGGATTTTACATTCAAAAACGTTCTATTCGTGATTACCAAGTGAGTTATGGCGCCAATGTGTTTGGTTTTATCACCCAAGTGAACGAGGCCATCATCAAAAGCAACCCGTATTACAAACCGGGCGATTTGATTGGAAAACAAGGCATTGAACAAAGCTATGAGGAAGTACTTCGTGGACAAAAAGGGGTAAAACACATTTTACGAGACAAGTTCAATCGCGAAATCGGATCGTACAAAGAAGGGAAATACGATACGATTGCCAAACAAGGAAGTGACATTACCCTCACGATTGATGGCGATTTGCAAGAATACGGCGAGTTATTGATGACCAATAAATGGGGAGGTATAGTGGCTATTGAACCCAAAACGGGGGAAATTTTGGCCTTAGTCACCTCGCCCAATTACGATCCTGCGCTTTTGGTAGGCCGCCAACGCTCAAAAAACTATAATACCCTTTACCGCGATTCGATTGCCAAGCCTTTATATGATCGGGGGTTGTTGGCGCAATATACCCCAGGTTCTCCGTTTAAAATCCTAACCGGATTAATTGCCCTTCAGGAAGGTGTGATTAGTGACAGTACGCGTTTTGTATGTAACCACGGTTTTAGCTATGCCCGTGGACGATTTATGCGTTGCCACTGTTCGGGGGGTCCTGTACAACTTCATCGGGCCATTTATGAGTCGTGTAACACCTTTTTCTCTAGTTCATATATCCGTTTGATCAATAAATACAATGATCATGGCTATGGGGTTGACCTTTGGGCAAAACATCTTCGCAGTTTTGGTTTGGGCGATTTTATGGGCTATGACTTGCCCATTGGGGTTCGCGGAAATATCCCTACTTCCAAAATCTACAATCGTACCTATGCAGGATGGAAATGGGATGGAAAAACTATTGTTTCCAATGCCATTGGCCAAGGGGAGGTATTGATGAGTCCTTTGCAATTGGCTAATTTTATGGCTACCATTGCCAATCGCGGCTATTATTATACACCTCATATCATCAAAAAAATAAAGGGCGGCTCCATTGACCCCAAATTTCGAGAAAAGCATCAAACCACCATCGATCGAAAGTATTTTGACCCTATTATTGAAGGGATGCATGCGGTGTATGGCCCTGGGGGTACGGCTTCAGGATTGGGTGTAGAAGGGATTGAAATTTGCGGAAAAACAGGAACTGCTGAAAACTTTATGGTGATCAACGGCAAGCGAACCAAATTGCAAGACCACTCTATTTTTGTGGCTTTTGCCCCCAAAGACAACCCCAAGATTGCTATCGCGGTATTTGTAGAAAATGGATATTGGGGAAAACGATGGGCGGGTCCGATTGCCACCTTGATGATTGAAAAATACCTGAAAGGAAAAATCACGCGTGCCGACTTTGAAAAGCGAATGCTTCAGGGAAGTTTACAAGATCAATACCAAAAATTATATCCCAAAAAACACCAAGATAGTATTGGTATTTTAAATGCACGCGTAAAAGACAGTCTCTTTAAAGTGAAAAAGCGACAAGATTCGATTGCCGGCAAAAAACCTGAAGTCAAACCCGATACGCTACGTAAAACTGTCCCATGAGAAACCAAAGCGTCACCAGCAACATCGATTGGATTAGTATCGTTATCTACTTTGTTTTGGTCATCTTAGGATGGTTAAACATCTATTCGTCCTCGTTGTCGGGGGCGCCAGAAGATGCCTCAATCTTTGATGTCAGCCAAATCTATGGGAAACAGTTTTTGTTCATTTTATTTTCTATCCCCATCATATTTACGGTTTTGGCGGTAGAAGCTAAATTCTACGAGAAATATTCGATTATTATTTTTGCCGTTTCGCTACTCTCCTTACTGGGTTTGTTTGCCTTTGGAAAAGTTATCGCTGGACAGCGGTGTTGGTATGGTATCGGTAGTTTTACCTTACAACCTTCGGAGTTTGCCAAAGCAGCAACTTCCTTAGCATTGGCGAAGTATTTGAGCGACGTACAAGTCAACCTCCGGGAAATGCAACGGCAATTACAAGCCTTATTTATCGTTTTTCTTCCAGTGATGTTAATCCTTCCCCAACCCGATCCGGGAAGTGCATTAATCTATTTTGTGTTCTTTTTTGTTTTGTACCGCGAAGGATTACCGGGTTGGTATTTGGTTACAGGTTTTATCGCCATTCTATTGTTTATTCTCACTTTGGCGACGAATAATCCTTATATCGTAATCGGACTTACTGCATTGGCGTTGGTGGTTAATTATTACCGCAGTCGATTGGTTGATCGCAACATTTTTGCCAGTATTCTCATGTTTTTTATGGTTGCGGCATTTACGTTTTCAGTAAATTTTGTGTTTAATAATGTATTTAAACAACACCACCGCGATCGTTTTAATATCTTGTTAGGGAAAGAAGTCGATTTAAAAGGAGTCGGTTACAACACCAACCAATCGGAGATTGCCATTGGTTCGGGAGGATGGTTTGGAAAAGGATATTTGGAAGGTACGCAAACCAAAGGGGGATTTGTTCCTGAGCAACATACCGACTACATTTTCACTACGGTAGGTGAAGAATGGGGCTTTTTGGGAAGCTTAATGGTTATCGCCCTTTTTGCGGGATTAATTTTACGCATTATTTACTTGGCAGAACGACAAAAAACAAAGTTTAGTCGGGTCTATGGGTATTGTGTGGCGGGCATATTATTTATCCACTTTTTTGTAAATATTGCTATGGTAATTGGAATCTTTCCTACCATTGGTGTCCCACTACCCTTCTTTTCCTATGGAGGATCTGGACTCTGGGGCTTTACCATTCTTCTTTTTATTTTCCTGAAAATGGATGCCAATAAAGTCAATGAATGGTAAGCTTTTTTCCCTCGCCTTTTTAGTATTCTCTCAAAAATAGCAGTACCTTAGAAGTACCAATTGATAACCCTATGAAAAAACTCGTATTCTTTTGGGGCTTATTTGCCATGGGCCTTATCCCCGTTTATGCGCAACAACCCCTCACCGATTCATTAGCCCTGCGCAAGCAACAAGAAACGCTTGAAAAAGCGCGCTTAAAGCAAGAACGTGCTACAGAAAAAGCGATGGTCAAAATGGAAAGAGAAAAGACCAAAGCCGAAAAAGCGCAAAAAAAAGTCGAAAAGGAGCTCCGAAAAATGGAGAAAGCGCAAGATAAAATTGATAAGGCAACAGCAGCGGTGTCGAAAGCAGAGAATCGTTTGACGAAAGCACAGAAAAAGCTCGAAAAAATGCAAAAGGACTTGAATCGTGACATCGACAAAAATCGTTTATCAGCGGAAGCCATGGCCAAAGCAAGAGCACAAATCCAAAAGCAACAGGAACGCATTGCGGAGGAAGAAAAAGATTTAGAAAAGGCGCAGAATAAGTTAAGTAAACTGAGATAAAAAAAGTCCCGAGCGAATCGGGACTTTTTTTATGACTTTAATAATTTCTCTTTTTTTACTTTGTTGGATACCCCTTTATTGGCTCCATTTTGAAGATCGTCCAAAACGTGAATGGCTTCCTCAATATAAATATCCTTGGAGAGGTTTTCATGCCAACGATCGCGTTTTTCTTTTAACGTTACGTCGGTTTTCATTTGTTCCTCTTCATTGGGCAAGGACTTAAATTCGAAATTATTTTTATAATCAGCAATGGCTTTGAACTTTTTATTCATTTCATCCAATTGCTTTTGCTCCTGCTTGTATTTGTCGATTTGCAAACTGTAGGTGGTAATGTCGTTGCGATTGTCCAACCATTTTGCATTTTCATCAATTAACTTCAATTGCGGACTCGCACTGAGTCTTTTTTTACTGTTGGCCAATGCAAATTCATAATTCGGCTGGTTGGTCCAAGTTTTATACGGCGCTGGGTCAATTTTGTCCCAAGGCATTGCATTATCGATGTCGCGCTCACCCATTTCCAAATACGCGTATTTATCGGGCATGACGACATCACTTTTTACTCCTTCCAGTTGGGTTGAACCACCGTTAATTCGGTAGAACTTTTGGGTTGTGGTTTTTAAAGCGCCCAAATCCCCCACAGTACTTCCGCGCACAAATTGGTTCAAGTCAATGACATTTTGAACCGTTCCTTTGCCATAGGTTTGCTTACTTCCTACAATCACAGCCCGCTTATAGTCTTGCATGGCTGCAGCTAAAATCTCAGAGGCTGACGCTGAAAACTCATTGGTCATGATGACAAGCGGTCCATCCCAGGCCACTTTTGGATCACGATCATATAATACTTCTTTTCGCCCTGCGGCAGAACGCACTTGAACAATAGGGCCTTGGTCAATAAAAAGACCACTGATGTCCACCACCGTTTTCAGGGAACCTCCCCCATTGTCACGAACATCGACAATCAAACCTTCAACGCCTGCATTTTTGAGACGCTCGACTTCAATGGCCACATCTTTGGCTGCATCACGACTGTCTTTATTTTCAAAATCGATGTAAAATTTGGGCAAATAAATAATCCCATATTTTACGCCATTTTTCTCAACGATACTTGAACGAGCATACGTTTCTTCGATTTCAACCTCATCGCGAATAATGGAAATTACTTTTAAAGAACCATCTTGTTTTTTAACGGTTAGTCGAACTTCGGTTCCTTTTGGTCCTTTGATTTTTTTCACTACATCGTCCAAACGCATCCCTACTACATCCACGGGTTCGCCATTCCCTTGTGCCACTTTGAGGACCACATCACCGGCTTCCAATTCTTTTCCTCGCCATGCTGGACCTCCAGAAATCAACTCCGTAATTTCTGTGTAATCGTTTTTCTTTTGCAATCGCGCTCCAATTCCCTCTAATTTTCCACTCATGCTCACATCAAAGCGCTCTTTATCTTCAGGAGCAAAATAAGAAGTGTGCGGATCAAAGCGAGTTGTTATGGCATTAATGTAGACCGAAAACCAATCCGTACGGGTTAGGTCTTTGATGAAATCAAAATTCTCATTCAACGATTTTAAGGCATTCTCACGGGTTTCTTTCTCTAGTTGTTCGTAGGTTTTTACTTCAACTTTAACTTCTTTTTTATCCGTTCCTTTTTCTTGAAGCTTTTGCTTTTCAACTAATGAGGCCAACGTAGAAAGTTTAATTTGCTTACGCCAACGCTCTTTCAATTCGGCCACATTTTTGCAATAAGGCGCGTTTTCATAGTCTGTATTAATAGACTCATCCACTTTATAATCAATGGGTTTGTCTAGAATTTCTTTGTAATAGGCGCGACTCTCCTCCATACGCTGAATCAACCGATCGTAGGTCAGGTTAAAAAACGTAAGGTCACGATTGACAATTTGGTCGTCAATTTTGGTTTCATATTGCGCAAATTCGTCGATATCCGACTGTAAAAAGAAGCGTTTTGAAGGGTCCAAAGCTTCGATATACTCTTTGTACACTCCCTTTGAAAAAGTATCATTAATTTCTGAAGGACTATAGTGTCCCTTTTCAATAACATAAGTTAACAATTCAAGGAGCAACTTATCTTTTTCAGGATCACCCTCTTTCGATTTAGGCATAAAGCTCCATAACCCCACGGCTGCAACCAGCACAATAAGGATTTTTTTATAATGTCTTTTCATAAAACTCACAATTGCATTCATTAAGTGTTCCTAAATTATATAAAAAATCATGCCATCCCGATGGAATACCGTCTAAATTTTTGTTAAACTCAGACCTCGACCCAAAGTTAGGAAAAATGTCCCCAATGAGTCCCAAAATATGTACTTTTGTTACAACTTCAAATTGAAATATGGAATCCAAACCTTTGATTTTAGTCACCAACGACGATGGCATTACGGCCCCTGGAATTCGAGCCCTCCTTGAGGTTGTACAAACCTTGGGCGACGTGGTGGTCGTGGCGCCCGACAGTCCCCAAAGTGGCATGGGTCACGCCATTACGGTGAATGATATGTTGCATGTAAAAAAAGTGAGTCCGTTTGGCGCTGACATCATGGCTTACAGTTGCTCAGGAACTCCCGTGGATTGTGTCAAAATGGGCGTGCATGAATTGATCAAACGGAAGCCTGACCTTTGCGTTTCGGGCATCAATCACGGATCCAATTCGTCCATAAATGTGATTTATTCGGGTACCATGAGCGCTGCTGTTGAGGCGGGCATCGAGGGGATTCCTGCTATTGGTTTTTCGTTGCAAGATTTCAGTTGGGAAGCCAATTTTGAACCCGCAAAAAAATACATTCGAAGCATTGTGCAACGGGTACTTGAGGAAGGATTACCATCGGGCACTGTGTTGAATGTGAACTTCCCAAATCTTCCTGCCGAGGCGATTAAAGGAATTCGTATTTGCCGGCAGGCGCATGCGTATTGGCAAGAAAAATTTGATAAACGCTTATCACCCTTTGGGAAAGAATACTATTGGTTGACGGGAGAATTTATTAATTTAGACAAAGGAGAAGACACTGATGAATGGGCACTTGCACATGGATTTGTTTCTATCGTACCCGTGCAATTTGACCTTACCGCACACCATGCCATTCCAGTTTTAAACCGTTGGAATTTCGAAAATGAATAAAAAAGAACTTTTACTAGGTTTCGCACTAGGCCTCCTTACCACGGGTATAGGCTTGTTTTTGGTCGCGCTACTTTTTTCCTTTATAAGTCCGAATTTTCATTGGCAGTCCCTTCAAAATGGGGATTTATTGGGAAAATACATCGCTTTGGGTTCGTTATTGAATATGCTTCCCTTTTTTATTTTGCTGTCGCGAAAAAAAGAAGCGATGGGATACGGAATCATTATTGCCGTAGCGACACTCACCCTTTCCACTTTATTTTTTTAACCCATGAAATATTATATCATAGCAGGCGAAGCTTCGGGAGATCTACACGGTTCCAATGTAATGAAAGCCCTTTTGAACGAGGACCCAAAGGCCGAAATTCGTTTTTGGGGGGGTGACTTGATGCAGGCGGTGGGTGGCACTTTGGTCAAACACTACCGCGATTTGGCTTTTATGGGATTTGCTGAAGTGGTGATGAATTTGGGGACGATTTTAAAAAATATTCGTTTTTGTAAAAAAGACATTCAGACTTTTCAACCCGACGTTATCTTGTTTATCGACTATCCTGGATTTAATATGCGTATTGCCAAATGGGCGAAACAGCAAGGATTTCGAACCCATTACTACATTGCCCCTCAAATTTGGGCGTGGAAAGAAAACCGTATTAAAGCAATCAAGCGCGACATCGATGCGTTGTATGTAATTTTACCTTTTGAAAAAGACTATTTTGAGCAAAAACACCAGTATCCCGTGCATTTTGTAGGCCATCCGCTTTTGGACGCTATTCAACAACGCACCCCTACCGATGAAAAATTGTTTAGAAATCAAGCCCAATTAGACGACCGACCCATCATCGCATTATTGCCCGGGAGTCGCAAGCAAGAGGTTTCCAAAATGCTTGAAATTATGTTGTCGGTTGTTCCCGACTTTCCCGACTACCAATTTGTTATTGCAGGAGCTCCGAGTTTGGATTATGCTTTTTATGCCCCATTCTTGGATTCAGAGCAGGTACGATTTGTAGCGAATCAAACCTATGACTTACTATCCTGCGCACATGCGGCTTTGGTCACCTCGGGCACAGCCACGCTTGAAACCGCCCTTTTTAAAGTTCCCGAAATCGTTTGTTACAAAGCCAATCCCATATCCTATCAAATTGCCAAAAGAATCATCACTTTAAAATACATTTCGTTGGTCAATTTAATTATGGATCAACCTGTGGTCACCGAATTGATTCAAAACGATCTCAATCGCGAGCGTTTACATGCTGAACTTACGCGAATTCTATCGGGACCAGAGCGCGAAAATATGGTCAAAAACTATATTGAATTGGAACAAAAATTAGGCGGTGGAGGCGCTAGTCAAAGAACGGCGCAGCATATTAGGAAGATTTTAACAGCCTAATTTAGCTGGCTTTGTTTTATCTTTGCCAAAATTTTTGAGTTTGCATAAAATTTGGAATTATATCATCGTCGCTTTGGTTTTGGTTTCCTGTAAACCCAACCAAACGGCTATTGTTACCTCCAAAAAAGAAGCACAAAAAAAGAAAATTTACACGCCTTACACGCCCAAAAACAATACAGGAGTCGCCGCAACAACTGCCAATTCAACTCCCACAACTACCCCTAAAAAAGTAAAAACAATTACCGTTGTTCGAGAGCCCGAGGGTATTGCGGAAACTAAGCCCAAGAAAACGCCCCTAATTCTTGATCAAAACGATGAAGATATTGTGGTTACTAGTGATGACACGCCTTACCTTACCGAGCAATTGATCAATAATGCTATGGACTATCTCGGTTCGCCCTACCGCGGTGGCGGCACGAGTCGCAACGGATTTGATTGCAGTGGTTTGATGTTTACGACTTTTAAAACATTTGACATTATTCTGCCCCGCAGTTCACATGAGATGGCTCGTATTGGTCGGGTATTGGATCGAAATGAATACCGCCGTGGGGATTTGATTTTTTTCCGAACGAATGGACGCCGTACCATAAATCATGTGGGAATGATTACGGAAGTATCGTCCGATGAAATAAAATTTGTACATTCGTCAACACAGTTAGGCGTTGTTGTCTCCTCCACCAAAGAGCCTTACTATCAACGAACTTTTGCACAGGTGAATAGGGTTATCGAGTAAATCGTAACATCTAAACGCCGGAATATGAAAGCCATTCAATTTCCGCTGATTCGAGTTACCCTCGCCTTTATTATTGGACTTTTTCTCGGGAAACTTATTGTTGTTCCCCCAGTTCTATGGGCATGCGGTATACTTTTTTCAGCGCTTACCGTAGGAGTCATCCATTTTTACACACGAAAATTTATAGTGCCACCGAACGCGCTTGGAGGCCTGCTGTTATTGATCTTTGTCGGAATCGGCGGGATGCGAATCGCGATGGACAATCCGCAGCGAAATCCCAATCACTTTTCGCATTTTCTAAAAAAATCGCAGTCCTGCTCCCTTGTTGTTACGTTAGAATCCCAATTACGCACCTCTACAACACGAACGCGTTATGTGGCCGAGGTACACCAGTGGAACGGACAAAAAACGGTGGGAAAAATTGTGGTGGGTTTTCCGAAAAATAAGCAACCCTATACCGTTGGGAAGTTATATGGCGTAACAGGAGTTTTCCTTCCTTTGCAACCCGCTGTTAATCCTGGGCAATTTGACTATAGTGCTTATTTAAAAAACAAACATTGGTATGGTCAACTCTTGGTCTCCCGTGCAAAATCGCTCGCACCTCCCCCAAAAAGCATCCCTGCTCTAGCCGATGGCATTCGACAAACGGTGCATCAACGGTTAAAAAAACACTTGAATGAATCGGATTTAGCGCTCGTTATGGCGCTGATTCTGGGGCAACAGCAAGATATAAATGCCGATTTAATTCAAGCCTATCAAAAAGCGGGTGCAGTACATATTTTATCAGTTTCTGGACTTCATGTGGGTTTTGTGCTGATTTTTATACAAACGCTGCTTAAACCCTTTCCCAACACCCGACGGTATCGACGTGTAAAAATTGTAATGGTCATCCTTGGACTTTGGTCCTTTGGATTTTTAGCGGGGTTAGCTCCCTCCGTATTGCGCTCGGTGGTGATGTTTTCGGGACTCGCTGTGGGAGCGTATCTACGACGGAGCAGTAACAGTTACAACACCTTGTTTACCTCTTTATTCCTTATTTTACTTTGGGAACCCCATGCGCTATGGGATGTGGGACTGCAACTGAGTTATACGGCTGTTTTTTTTATCCTCTGGTTGCATCCTATTTTGCAAAATCTTTGGTCACCGCGCTCCAAAATAGGGCGATATGTGCGCGACTTACTATCTGTTTCATTAGCAGCACAATTGGGTACATTGCCCCTGTCATTGTATTACTTTCATCAATTTCCGGGTCTTTTCTTCGTAACTAATTTACTTTTATTACCGGGAATGGGCGTTTTGATGGGTTTGGGACTTTTAAGTGTTTTGATGGCGTATCTAAACTGGATTTGGTCGCCTGTATTAAAATTAATGCAGTGGGCATTGGACCTTATGAATGGAATCATCCGCCTCATCGCAGCACAAGAAGAAATGGTATGGAGTGGCATTCCGATGAATCTGACGGCTATGCTCCTTTTGTATGGTATAATCGTGATGGGCGTTTTTGCGGTGGAACGGCGGAACTTCTACAGTTATAGGAATTTCTTTGGGAGTATACTGGTTTTTCAATTGGCGATTTTCGGCATTCGGCATTACCATTGGCAAGAAGAGGCATGGATTCTTTTCCATCAACGAAAAGCTACTTTAATTGCGCATCAACAATACGATCAATATCGGTTTTTATGTAAAAATAACACCGCGCTTATGACCCTTGAAGCGTTTGCTCTATCCCGATGGGTGGCACCCGCTATACGACAAGACATGCGGCAACATCGATTTTGGCTAAACGGAAAGAAAATAGCACTAGTTGATGAAACAGGGCGTTTCCCAAAAGTTCGTCCGAATATTTTGATTGTGACCAATAATCCGCGGTGTGGTCCTGAATCGTGGTTACGACGCCATCGCCCAGATTGGGTTGTGCTTGACGGAAGCAACGGGTATCAATTGCGAAAATCGTGGAGAGAATGTTGTTATCAACTAAAAATCCCTTTTCATGATACTTCAGAAAAGGGATCGTTTAGCGTATTTTAGGCTTTCTTTTTGTCTTTTTTGGGTTTTGGGTCGGGCACATAGCGCGTTAACATTTCATTGGCGCCCGCTAACCATTTTTCGGGACCACCAGCTACGTAGCCGGTTTGACCCAGCTGTTCAAAATTGGTTTTGCCATTGACTTCGGTGGGCTTTACCAAATAAACTGAGGGATACCCTCGCACTTGAAAGACTTGTTGCAATTGCATATTTTGTTGGCGTAATGCATCGGTTTGCGGGGTACGTCGTGGGAAATCGAGTTCAACCAAGATTACTTTTTCCTTGGCCCATTGGATAAATTCTGGTTTTTTAAAAACTTCCGTTTGCAAACGGATACACCAACCGCACCAATCGCTTCCGGTGAAAAATAAGAACAAGGGTTTTTGTTCACTTCGGGAAAGTTCGATAGCCTTGTTGATATCGGTGTGCCATGTTAATCCTTCTTGCGCTTGAAGGGATTGAAGTCCTGTGAGCAACAAAAAAGCAAGTATAATTTTTTTCATAACAAAAGTAATTTACGTTCGAAAGTTACAAATTATTTCACATCCTGCATCAATTTTCGGACCAAAGGCGAAATAACGATAAG
>Ga0209278_1000404_pt1 | contig 36020 bp, 18 predicted proteins | sample JI81BgreenDNA_FD_187504 | JGI IMG/M metagenome (GOLD analysis project Ga0209278, IMG submission 187504) | Wastewater effluent complex algal communities from Wisconsin, to seasonally profile nutrient transformation and Carbon sequestration -... | ecosystem: Engineered > WWTP > Effluent > Algae...
CCGTCACCAGCGCCAACGGCTGCACGAGCACGGCAAGCACAGTGGTGACCCAAGACATCACGGCACCGAATGCCCAAATCAGCGGAAGTACCAACCTTACCTGCACCCAAACAAGCGTAACCCGAACAGCCAGCGGTGGTACGAGCTACGCATGGAGCAATGGTGTAAATATAGCATTGAATACCATCACTACACCCGGTACTTACGTTGTCACCGTCACCAGCGCCAACGGCTGCACGAGCACGGCAAGCACAGTGGTGACCCAAGACATCACCCCACCAAATGCCCAAATCAGTGGAAGCGACAACCTAAGCTGTACCCAAACAAGTGTAACCAGAACTGCCAGCGGCGGCACGAGCTACGCCTGGAGCAACGGTGTAAATATAGCATTGAATACCATCACTACACCCGGTACTTACGTTGTCACCGTCACCAGCGCCAACGGCTGCACGAGCACGGCAAGCACAGTGGTGACCCAAGACATCACGCCACCAAATGCCCAAATCAGCGGAAGTACCAACCTTACCTGCACCCAAACAAGCGTAACCCGAACAGCCAGCGGTGGTACGAGCTACGCATGGAGTAATGGTGTAAATATAGCATTGAATAGCATCACCACACCAGGTACTTACGTTGTCACTGTGACGAGTGCCAACGGCTGTACGAGCACAGCGAGCACGGTGGTCACCCAAGACATCACGGCACCCAATGCCCAAATCAGCGGTAGCGATAATTTGAACTGTACGATCACAAGTGTAACCCGAACAGCAAGTGGTGGCACAAGCTACGCATGGAGCAATGGTGTAAATATAGCATTGAATAGCATCACCACACCAGGTACTTACGTTGTCACTGTGACGAGTGCCAACGGCTGTACGAGCACGGCGAGCACGGTGGTCACCCAAGACATCACGGTACCAAATGCCCAAATCACTGGCTCTGACAATCTCACCTGTACCCAAACGAGTGTAACCAGAACAGCCAGCGGTGGCACGAGCTACGCATGGAGCAATGGATCGAATACGGCAGAAATTACCGTCTCAAGCCCAGGCACGTACACGGTGACGGTCACCAGTGCAAATGGCTGTACGAGCACAGCGAGCACGGTGGTGACACAAGATATTACGGAACCAACACCCATGATTAGCGGTGGTGTACACCTCAACTGTACGATCACAAGTGTGACGCGAACAGCTAGTGGCGGCACGAGCTACGCCTGGAGCAACGGATCGAATATGGCAGAAATTACGGTATCTACGCCTGGTACCTACACGGTGACGGTGACAGGAAGTAATGGCTGTACCTCGTCCATCAGTACGATGGTGACGCAAGACCTTACCCCACCGATGACGATGATCACGGTAGAGGAGACCTCAGGAACAGCAGCGAATGATGGCATCATCTGTGGAGGAGAGGAAACATCGGTATTGTTGACGAGTAGTTTTGTAGGAAACACGTTGTGGAGCACGAGTGCGACCAGCGAGCAGATCATGGTCACAGGAGCGGGGACGTACACGGTGACGGTGACAGGAAGCAATGGCTGTACTTCGATGAGCAGTGTGAGGATAACTACGGAAGATTGTGATCGGATAGAGATCAGAGGGAATGGAATAAAGATTGCGAATGGCTCCACGGTGCCGAACACGAATGACTTTACGGACTTTGGCACGATCGTGACGAATGCTACGAAGCAAGTGACGTTTACAGCGGTGAATATCAGCCCGACAGTAGCAGTACAGTTGACAGGTACACCACGAGTAACGACGAACAATGCGCTCTTTACGGTATCGCTACAGCCGAATGCTACGATACCTGTAGGGATGAGTCGGAATTTCCGAATATTATTTACGGGAAGTGCGATAGGAGTCCATGAAGGGGAAGTTCGAATCGAGACGAATGATCCATTCAATCCGGTCTACACGTTTACAGTGCGGGCGGAGGTACTTGCTGCGGAAATGGAGGTCCGCGGGAATGGCAGACTGATCAATGATGAGGACATGAGCCCAGAGTTTCCCGACCTGACGAATTTTGGAAGTGCGGTGATAAATTTCAGTAAGACGGTGTGGTTTTATGCGCACAATGAGGGTGAGGGAAGATTGAATCTACCGAGCAGTCCGAAGGTAAGGATCACGGGAAGTGGAGCGAGCCAATTTACGTTGACCCAAGATCTGCCGAGCAGTATCAATACTGGCGTAAATAGGGCATTTAAGATAAGGTTTAGCCCGACGATACTAGGTACCCATGAAGCCATTGTAGAGATAGACAACAATGATTTGGAGACGGGCGGTTGCTACCGATTTAAGATCGTAGGTACCGGACTAGCTACGGTGAATGGTAAACAAGCCAAAGATGAAGAGCTAGGCTGGATGCTTGGTGAAGTAGCAGGTGATTGGACCACAGATCGGGAAGAAACAGCGGAAACTCCGACTTCTACACAGCGTATTTATCCCAATCCAAGCTACGATCGTTCTTTCCTAGAGCTAAAAAATCATACCATAGACTCGCATCTGTCACTAAAACTAATCGACGCACTAGGTCGTCAGGTATGGACTAAACAAGTAATAATCAGTAGTGATAGAGAACTTATAGAGATGCCATTACTTGGACTTCCCGCTGGCATCTACCAACTTGTTGATGAGTTTCGACTGATAGAGCCGCAGAGGGTCATCAAAGTAGAGTAGGTATAAGTAGAAAAGTTTGATAAGATGGGCCCCTGCGAAGTAACTTCGTGGGGGCTCTTTTTTGTGGCAGAGGGAATTAACCCTATACAAAAACCCTTTCGCGTGAACATAAAAAAGAAATACACCAAACTTAAGGTTAAAAACAACTATTGCACGAACAGAAAGGAAATCATACCTTTATCCGGCAAAAAAATTGTAAAGAGTATAGTGAATGATCGAAACAAAATTTTTATATCGAAACAAATACAAAATCTGATGTACAACGTAACATTTTCAAACCTTAATCCATCCAACATGAACAGACAAATGAAACATCTTCTTTTTGCCCTCAGTATCTTAATATGTAGTATTAGCCTCCAAGCCCAAAACAGTATTGGGATCAGCCCCAACAATGCCACACCCGATGCTTCGGCCATACTCGATGTAAGCAGCACTAGCCAAGGCGTACTCGTACCACGCATGACACAAGCACAGAGAAATGCTATATCTAGTCCGGCAAATGGACTGATGATTTACCAGACCGATGATACGCCGGGATTTTATTTTTACAATGGTAGTTCTTGGGGTCCTTTAGGGGGCAGTAGCAGCGGATCTGGGAAATCCATTATCCCATTTTCATCTGGTCCTGCCATAGCGATGACAACAACATTGGCCGGTCCTGGCAATGTAGGATGCATAGGGTTTGGAAACTCAGTTAATTTATCTGGATCGACACCAATTTTAGATCTTACCACTTCTAATAATATGGCATTCATGGTACCGACAAACGGTACGATAAATGAAATATCAGGTTTTTTTAGTACCAGTACTGCGCTATCCTTGATAGGGACTACCATCAGTATCACTGCGAAGCTCTTTGAGGCAAGTCAAGGTTCAAATTCATTTACTGAAGTACCTGGAGCAGTTGTCACACTAAGTCCTGTTCTGACAGGAATAGCTGGGATAGGAACGACCACCAGCGGCACTACTAGCGGATTGTCTATTCCCGTATCGGCTGGTAAGCGCTACATGATGGTTTTTACATCCACGGCTTCTGGGATTTCATTGATCAATACGATCAGTGGTTATGCCAGTGCAGGCTTGACCATCCAATAATCCTACAGTTTTTCCATCCATTTTCCAAATTTGTACTGTGGGCTTAGGAGTGATATCATTTTAGGAAGGCGATATCCCTCTGTGAGAAATCACGTACAAACATCAAACTTTTAATAAAATCAACATGAAATATAATTTTCATCAGGTTGTAAGTATGCTAATGGTATCATTATGCTACTGTCTTCCCATAGGCCTGCTCCAAGCCCAAAGCCCCACGCTTAGCGTAGGTGCCAATAGACAGCTCGATGCTGGCACCAATAGACTTAACCTAGGCAGCAACTTTAACCTAGTCGTAGATGGCGAGCTGAGCGGCAGCCAAGTAAATGGCCTACGCACCAAAGCCAGCAAAACAATGCTTGGCGTTGCCGAGACCAGCACTCTCAGCACCAATGTAAGCGGCACTGTCTTCTACCAATGGCAACGCAGCAATACGCTCAATGGCTTTTACAGCAACATAGCCTCGGCCACCAATGCCACCTACGAGGCCAATACTAGCGGCTTTTACCGTGCCCTTGTTACGGCCATAGGCAACTTTAGCCAAACCACCGAGCCGGTACAAATAAATGCTGTATCAGCAGACGATTTCGTTACCACTTGGAGCAATACCAACGGCACATTTAGCCAATTGCAATTTAATGCCCTTACCACAGGCCCAGTAAACTACAGCTACACCACCAACTTGGGCAAAACCGGCAGCGGCAGCTTCAGCAGTGCCACCATAAATGATGGCGTAACCTTAGCCTTGGGCAATACCATAGCACAAAACGAGGTACTAACCTTGGTAATGGAACCCACCAACCTACGCAAAGTGCAGCTTGGGCGCTTAGCAATAGCCAACTCAGCTACTCGAACCTTTTTAAGCAACGTAAACCAATGGGGCAACACCGCTTGGACAGGTATGGACTCTACCTTTGTCAATTGCACCAACCTAAACATTAGCGCTACCGATGTGCCCAATTTGGCCAATGCCACCTCTTTGCAATTTATGTTTAGTGCTTGTTCTGCATTAAATGGCCCCGCCAACATAGGCGCTTGGGATGTAAGCACCATTACCAATATGAGCTATATGTTCCGCAACGCTTCGGCCTTTAACCAACCAATAGGCACTTGGAACACCGCAGCTGTTACCAATATGTCTGGTATGTTTTTTAACGCCACCGCCTTTAACCAAAACATAAGCACTTGGAATACCGCAGCTGTTACCAATATGGAAGGTATGTTTACATTCGCAAGCACCTTTAACCAACCAATAGGCACTTGGAATACCGCAGCTGTAACCAATATGGGTGGTATGTTTCAATTTGCCCCCGTCTTTAACCAAGCCATAGGCAGCTGGAACACCGAAGCAGTTACACTTATGACTGGGATGTTCAATGGTGCCATCGCCTTTAACCAAGACATAAGCGGCTGGAACACTGATGCTGTTACTAATATGAGTAGTATGTTCAATGGCACCCCCGCCTTTAACCAAGCCATAGGCACTTGGAATACCGCAGCGGTTACCAATATGAGCAATATGTTTCAAGATGCCACCGCCTTTAACCAAGTCATAAGCGGCTGGCACACTGAAGCCGTTACTAACATGAGTAGTATGTTCAATGGCGCCACCAGCTTTAACCAAGACATAAGTACTTGGAACACCGCAGCCGTTACTGATATGGGTAGTATGTTCAGGAGAGCTAGCGCCTTCAACCAAGACATAAGTACTTGGAATACCTCTGCTGTTACTAGATTTAGTAGTATGTTTAGAGATGCCACCGCTTTCAATCAACCCATTGGAACCTGGAATGTAAGCTTGGCTATTAGTTTGGAAGAAATGTTTTTCAATGCCACTGCCTTCAACCAAAACCTTGGTGCCTGGACATTTAACAATACAGCAATTATTGAATATATGTTGGAAAATAGTGGTATAAATTGCCAAAACTATAGTTCCACTTTAGTAGGATGGGCTAATAATCCGTCTACGCCAAATGCTCTTTCTCTGCTTGATGTAAGTACTACCTACGGTACCGATGCAGTAGCAGCACGCAATACACTCGTGAGTTCCAAAGGATGGGAAATTTTTGATCAAGGTGTAAACGCTGGTACCTGCCTACCCACACCCACACTGGGTGTAATACCCAACCAAGCTGTTTGTGATGGGGATACCATTATGGATATCGCCATAACCCTAGGAGTTGTGACAGATGCTACTCTTTCCGCTACGGATAATAGTGCTACCATCAATCCTACCTACACCTTTAGTGGTTCTGGCGCAAATAGAACATTAACCATTGCTACAGCAAGGGGCCAAACCGGCGCTATCACCGTGACAGTTACGGCTACTAGCAGCGATGGCACTATGGCTACCACTACGTTTTTGCTCGAATTAGGTAATAAAAGCCCCGCTCCTCACAATGCACTGAATTTTGATGGCTTAAATGATGTAGTTGATATTTCACTCCCATCGATTTTCAACAATATCAATACACAAGATTTTTCAATAGAAACCTGGGCAAAACCAAATTCTAATGTATTTTCTCGTTTGTTGTTTGCACAATCTAATACCAATCAGTTTGCGAGTATTTCTATTGGATCCAATAATCAGATTTACTTTTACATTGATGATACGCAAGGACAAATCAGTGTAAGGACGGAGGTATCCATACCTAATAATGAATGGACACATATAGTTTGTACTTGGCAGGCAAATTCTAATACGCTATTGATATACCTCAATGGCGAACTTGCTAGCACCATACCCGGTGGAACTTCAAGTACTGGTGCAAACAATTCTCTAACACTTGGTTCTCGAACGAATGGTGCACAATTTTTTCGGGGTGAATTAGACGAATTACGCATTTGGGATAAAACGCTCACGGCCGAGGAGATTGCTGAAAGAATGAGCCAAGAGTTGTGCAGTCCCTTTCCTGCTAATCTTATTCGATATTACAAATTTAACCAAGGTACGGCCGGTGGTAACAATTCAGATCAAATGTCCTTGATCGAAAGCACGAGCGTTAGCAATAATGGTGTCCTCAATAATTTTTCACTAACTGGGACCACCTCCAATTTTGTTTCAGCAGGTATTCCATCATTTTCGGCTGGCTGCCTTTCTCCAAGCTATAGTAGCTGCAACGCCGCACCAATCTTCAATCCGACTGCTTTAGCGAATGACACGATCTGTCGGGTAATGACATCAGTGAACCTACCTCCGAGAAATGTGATGGTTAGCGACCCAGATGGCAGCATAGTAAGCACGGTGGTAAGCAGCAGCAATCCGAGCTTGATCTCGGTCATGAATACAGGTACGATGACCGAAGTAAATCTAGCGCTAACGCAGCAAGGAAACCAAAGCGGCACAGCTACGATCAAAATCGTAAGCACGGACAACCTTGGCGCAAAAGACAGCGTGAGCTTCGTCATCCAAGTAAATAGTGTCAGTGCCGGCTTCAGCCAGACAAATGTGGCCTGCTTCGGTGAGAGTACGGGCAGCATGAGTGTGACACCTACAGGCGGTACGGCACCATACAGCTATAGCTGGACACAAGGAGGTAGCCCACTGAGCGAGACCACGGCGAGCATCACGAACAAGCCAGCGGGCAGCTACAGTGTAGTGATTCAGGATCAATTCATGTGTCAGACGGTGGTTAACTTCACACTCCAGCAGCCAGCAGCGGCCCTCAGTCTGAGTACGACGAAGACAGACATCGTATGTGAGGGGGATATGACAGGTGTAGCCACGGTGATACCGACAGGTGGTACAGCGGGCTACCAATACGCATGGAGCCACAGCCAAGCAGCGACGAGTGCCAGTGTAAATGACCTTGGCGAAGGTACGTACACGGTGACGGTGACAGATGTAAATGGCTGTAGCGCCACGGCAAGTGTAGACATCAATCAGGTAGATACGGTAGCGCCAATACAAAATTGCAAAGAGAGTTATACACTGACCCTGATCGATGCGCAACCAGCCACGATCAGCCTCAGCGAACTATTAAATGCAGCAAGTACAGACAACTGTGGCATATTAAGTGAAGTGGCGGACAATGACCTGGCGTTCAACTGTACGGAGCCGACAAGCCAGCTGATCACGATCACGACGACGGATGTGAATGGGAATAGCAGTGTATGTAGCGTGACGGTGAATGTAGAAGGGTGCAACCGAATCGAGATCCGAGGCAACAATGTAGCGATCCCGAATGGCACGACGACGACGAACACGGCTGATAATACGGACTTTGGCATTGTGGTGACGAATGGGAGCAAACAGCTTACCTTCCAGGCGGTGAACATCAGCAATACATTTGCAGTAAATCTGACGGGCAATCCACGTGTGACGACAGATAATCCACTATTCGTAGTGAGCACACAGCCGAATGCGAGTATTCCAATAGGGATCAGCAGAAACTTCAGAATCCGATTTGATGCTACGGCGATCGGAGTACACGAGGCGACGGTGACGATCCTGACGGATGATCCGAACAATCTGAACTATACCTTCAGAGTGAGGGCAGAGGTATTGGCATCGGAGATGGAAGTGAGGGGAAATGATCGAGTGATTGCGAATAATGACATGAGCCCAGAGTTTCCCGACCTGACGAATTTTGGAAATTCAGTCGTGGGCTTTGGGAAGACAGTTTGGTTTTATGCGCATAATGAGGGAGCGGGCCAACTAAACCTACCGAGCACACCGAAGGTACGGATCACGGGACCAGGAGCGTCACATTACAGTGTGACACAAGACCTACCGACGAACATCAACAGCGGAGTCAACAGAGCATTCCGCATCCGCTACCAGCCTACGAGTTTGGGGACACACCAAGCGACGATCGAGATCAGCAACAATGACTTAGAGACAGGTGGTACATACCGTTTTGCAATCGTGGGTACAGGGGTATCCACGGTGAATGGTAAAAAAGCCAAAGATGAAGAACTAGGCTGGATGCTTGGTGAAGTAGAAGGCGAGTGGACCACAGATCGAACCGAAGAAGAAGAAGAAGAATCAGAGACGACGAAGATCTACCCGAATCCGAGCTATGAGCGATCATACGTAGAGCTGGGGGGCTATGCACTGGGCAGCGAACTGAGCTTGAGGTTGCTGGATGCAGTAGGCCGATTGGTATGGAGCAAGGAAGTAGTGGTAAGTCAGAGCAGGGAAGTTATTGAGATACCATTGGATGGCTTGTCATCAGGGGTCTACCAGCTTGTAGAAGAAAATCGACAAATCGTACCACAGCAAGTGATCAAAGTGGAATAGATATCAAAAGGAGCAAAGTTTGATAAGATGGGCCCCTGCGAAGCAACTTCGTGGGGGCTCTTTTTCTGGCAGAAACATCTTATACCTATTTTAATTAAGAAAAGAAATCAAAATTTCTCAGATGAATGGTGAAAAATAATAAAACCCTATGAAAAAATTAGTTACTCAGCCCAAACTATACCGACCTTAGCACCACCATCAGGTAAATTTTTAGCAGAGATCCTTACACCCGAATCTTCGAGGATATTGGCTTTGAGGAGGAGCCCCATCCCACTACTATTTGACGAATCATTTGCAGCAAAAACTTCCTTACCAATTTTTTCCATGATGAGTGGGTCTATTCCATCTCCGAAATCACGAACATAGATTCCTTTTTGATCTACGATAATTTGGATTTCTGCATTTGAGGGACTGTGTTTGATGGCATTGGTGAGCAGATTTAGCAAGGTGAGGTACAGTTTTTGTTGGGATATGGGAAGTTTTTTTTCAATGGAGGGATCAAAGTGTTGGGTGATAAGTAAATTCTTTTCTTCTAGTTTAAATTGGAGTTGATTTACCAGTTGCTGAATGAGGACTTTTACTGTTTCTAAATCCACAAATTCTTGAGCGGATTTGATGACCCCATCTCTTTTGATTTGGAGGAGATTTGCTAAGATGCCATTGATCGAAGCTATTTGATTGCGCATGCCTTCAGCAGCAGTGTGCAGATATGGATCTTCATAATTTAGTTTATCAAGCAATAGCTGAATGCCGAGCATCGGTTCTTTGATATCGTGGGATAGAGAGAAGATGAGATTTTCATTAATGGCGTAATATTTCTCTATTTCTTCTTTTTGCCGGGTGATGATTTTGGTGGTTTTTGCTTTCAAGGAGTATGCCCGATAAGCAAAAAATAAAAGTCCAGATAATAACAATATAGCGAGACCGAGGAATTTTTGGAACATTTTTTCTTGCTGTAGGGTGGCTTGATGAGCGAGTTCGATTTTTTCTTTCTCTGCTTTGAATTCAAATTCTTTTTTGATTTCGGTGAGTTGTTCGATTTTTTTCTCGCTGATCAGACTGTCTTTTGCGGCACTATATTGCCTGAAATAACCGTAGGCTTTTTCGTAGTTTTTATCTTTTTCTGAAGTTTGGTATAAGCATTTGAGCGCCTGTAATTGTCCATAGAGGTTGCCCAAATTTTTATTGATATTCAGTGATTCTGTGCAGTATTGGTTTGCCCGTCCAAAGTTGTTCAATTTCTGTTGGAGTAGCCCAAGATCGAAGTTTACATTGGCCAATCCTGACTGATTGTTCTCTTTTTGGTAGTAGTCCATGACTTCGAGGTAAATCTGCTGAGCTTCTTGATATTTTCCCATTTCTTCATAGACAATGCCAAGATTGTTTTTGGCATTCATTGCATCGGCTGTGTTTTTTTGAAGTACGGATATTGCCTCTGTCAGGTATTTTTCGGCAGTATCGAGTTGTCCCTGATCGAGGGCTGTGATTCCGAGGCTCATGAGTGCAGAGCCCTGAGCCCTATTGTCTTTCGCTTTGATACTGTATTCTACTGCTTTTTGGTAGTACTTATCTGCTTCATTGAGTCGACCTAAATCAGCTTCTAGATTTCCTAGATTTAAATATAGGTATGCGGTAAATTTGGGATTATTCGCTTTTTCACCTACAGAAATCCCTTCGAGATAGATTCTTTTCGCCTCAGGGTTTTTGCCGAGGATATTTTTCACACCACCGAGTACCTGATGCAGACGGAGCTCCACATCTATATCTTTATTGGCTTTTTTGTAATGGTATGCCTGGTCTAGGCTTTTTTCGGCCTCGGCAAATTGTTGTAAATAATGATATGCTACCCCCTTCTCATAATGGAGACGAAATCTTTGTGCATCGGTATTTGCTTTTTGTAATAGCAAATCGAATTCTCGTAGTAAAGTGTCCGAAAACTTTCCGTAGTAGTTATTGATTTTAGTGATGATTTGGATCTTTTCCTCCAGATCTCCTTTTGTGGAGAAATATACACGTTGGATAGAGTCCGTCTGTGCAGGTGTCAGATATACCAAGTCTTGTGAAGTGGCAGGATTGACGAAAAAACAAAATATTAAGCTCCCAAAAAAAGTCCGCAAATTCATCGATAGCAAGTTTTTATCCAATGGTATATACGTCACAAAAGTAAGGACAGATTTTTTTATCCGAAGGTCTAAATACAGTTTCGATAAATTATTCAAGGAATACAAGAATTTGCTTTGTGTCCGACTATGCTTAGATTCTCCCAATGCGAATGCTGTAATCCTAAAATCGCACATCCTAGAGTCTAGGCGTGTAGGAAGTACTTAATGAAAGGCTAGGGTGTAACTCAAAATTCTCGCGGGAATATAACAAAAAAAAATAATTAAATCCATAGTGATTAATCACTATTGCGGAAGGTTTTTTTTAGACGGACCTTTGTACCAGAACTTATTCAAAGGAATAAGCCAAATCTAAGCGGATAATCTTATCGTAATTGTATCAAACTTTAAATTTTTTTTATCAAACTAAAATCAAACAAAAAATGAACAAGCAATTAAAATCTGTAATTTTTGTACTCAGCCTAGTGCTGAGTGGCTTTGGCCTCAGTGCCCAAAACAGCGTAGGCATTAGCCCTAACAATGCACCTTCCGATCCATCAGCCATACTCGATGTGCAAAGCACCAACCAAGGTGTACTCATACCACGAATGACCCAAATCCAGCGAGATGCCATAGCCAGCCCCGCAACGGGATTAATGATTTACCAAACCGACAACACCCCCGGCTTTTATTACAATGCTGGCACACCAACCGTTAAAGATTGGAAGGCAATTGGGGGGGCTGGCGGAAGTACCTTTCCCAATGTCGAAGTAAGCGACAAGGCCACTGCCAATCAAACCATTACCGATAAGGCTAATGCCAACCCACCTACTTTTAGCACCCTTCTTTTTTCAGGTACCAATAGTACCAATGCCAGCCTTAGCAGTGGCAATACTTGGAATGGCAACACTTTTACCGTAGGTGCAGGCAATGCAGGTTGGTACCAGGTATCGGCCCAAGTGGTAGGAGTACAAACAACGGGTAGTAATACAAATATGGTTACTTCTACTGGAATAATTTTTATACTAGATAAAAACAACTTCGTAAGCAATACCCCCGGTTTACAACAAGCTCCCGTTCATGCTAGTTCTTCAACCAACAACACCCAATACCCATTGGCTATTTCAACGAATGCACAAACTGTTCTAACTGGGGGTAATTATTTCAGAAATGCTAATACAATAAATACGGTAGTTTATTTAGCGGCCGGTGATTTTATCACACTTCGTGGGGTATCAATATCACAAACTTTAAATGCAATTACCAGTAATGATGGCAGTACGAGGATTGAGATTGTGAGAGTGAAGTAAAAATTATTTAAAAAAAAACAGCAGAAATGATACATAGAACAATAAAAGTAGACAGAGCTTCACTTTTAAATTTAAATATACAATTGCCTGAGAATATGGGTTATTATAATGAGGAGGATGTTGATTTTCTACTTCCTCCGCTCATTAGATTATATAATTCAAATCAGGGTGTTTTAGCTGAAAATGATTTCATTTTTGATTTTGAAGACTGTAAATATTCAAATAAACTAAAATTAATAAAAGATAATCCAAATGACAACACAAGAATTGTTATTGGAAATGCACCATACAGGGAATATGAAGGTTTTATAAAGCTAGAGAATTTCTTGGAAGTAAATTTTAAACAGCCTAGTTATTTTTTTGTTGATAATTTACTTTGTAATACAAGTTTTCATATACTCTTCGAACTAAAAAACGAAGATTTTAAATTTTTACTTTATTCTCAGAACAAAGCCATTACAACTGAAGTTGGCGGTGCAATAAAGTTTCAAACAATTGTAACGAATACAAGCAATTTATTAGGAGATGCCTTGTTAATACGCACATTGGCTCGTGAGTTTGTTGAGTTTTTGTATAATTCATATGAACCTAATATTAAACCAGATTTTTTCAATCCCACGCATGAGCCACCATTCCGAAAAGAGTTTATCGAAATATTTAAGGATGAGAAAATTACTGATAAATGGAGTAATTTTTTTAGCGTTCAATCCCAAAAAAGTGCTTTAGAAATATATTTAAGGAAAAATTTTCAAGATGTAGAATGTGGCTATATTCAACAGGATTGTGGAATTGGAAACCAATTTGTACTTTTTGATTTTGATGCAGTATAAAACCTCATCAATCTTTCCTAAATAAAAATTTCTCAAGAGATTCTATCAATTATTCAAAATAATAAGTAAAAATCAAACATGAACCAACTCAAACAACTGCTATTAGCTTTCGGCTTATTGCTTACAGTATATAGTTCGCAAGCTCAAAGCCCCACCCTAAGCGTGGGCAGCAGCCTGAACCTGTCAGCTGGCACAGAGCTGCTAAAGATCGGAAGTAACTTTAACCTAGCCAATAACGGCAGCCTGACTGGGAGCCTACTAGGTCTACAGACCAAAGCAACGCTCACGAACCTACAAGCAGGCCAAACCAGCACCCTGAGCACCAATGTAAGCGGCAGTAACATACAGTACCAGTGGCAAAAAAGCACCACGCTTAATGGTACGTATAGCAACATAAACTCGGCCAACTCGGCTACCTATGAGGCCAGTACCACCGGCTACTACCGATGCCTACTAACCGCAAGCAACACGGCCTATAGCCAAACTACCCCGCCACAGTTTATTTTTGCGATAAGCCCCGACGATTTCGTGACCACCTTTACGCACACAGGCGCATTTAGCAATTTGCAATTCAACGCCCTTACCACCGATTCTGTAAGCTACAGCTACACCACCAACTTGGGCAAGAGCGGCAGCGGCAAATTTTTCGGTCCAGTTATTCAAAGTGCCTTAATACTACCATTGGGCAACACCATAGCTGCAGGCGAGGTACTTACCTTTGTAATAGAGCCTACACATTTAAAGCAAATACAATTTGGAAGAACTGGTGCTACCCAATCGGGAACAAGAACATACCTTACCGATGTAAATCAATGGGGCAGCAGCACTTGGGCCAGTATGGACAGTACTTTTTTCGGCTGTACCAATCTCAATATTACTGCCACTGATATACCTAACTTGACCAGCGTAACAGGCATTCGTGCCATGTTTCAAAATTGTAGTACACTAAACGGTCCTGCCAACATAGGCACGTGGAACACCGCCACCGTTGCCGATATGAGTAATACCTTTGCTGGTGCCGTCCTATTTAACCAAAACATAGGGAGCTGGAACACCGCCAATGTAACAAACATGACCCGAATGTTTACAGATGCAACAGCCTTTAACCAAGATATAAGCGGCTGGAACACAAGTAAGGTTACTACCATGAGCCAAATGTTTTCTAACGCGTTCGTGTTTAATCAGCCTATTGGCAGCTGGAACACCACCAATGTTACCAGAATGGACTTCATGTTTACCGGAGCAATTGCATTTAACCAAGATATAAGCTACAACGCCATTACTGGCGCTTGGAATACCGCCAATGTAACCAATATGAGCAGTATGTTTTTTAGCGCATCGGCTTTTAACCAAAACATAGGCAATTGGAACACGAGTAAAGTTACCGATATGAGCAGTATGTTTAGGTTGGCATCATCCTTTAACCAAAACATAGGCAACTGGGATGTAAGCCAGGTAACTACCATGAACAGCATGTTTAATAGCGCCACAGCCTTTAACCAAAACATAGGCAGTTGGAACACCGTAGCAGTTACCAACATGAGCAGTATGTTTGAATCTGCTACATCCTTCAACCAAAACATTGGTAATTGGAACACCTCAGCAGTTACGAGTATGGGCAGCATGTTTAGAAACGCCACCGCTTTTAACCAAAACATAGCCTACAACTCCATTACCGGAGCATGGAATACGGCAGCCGTTACCAACATGAGCCAAATGTTTAGTGGTGCTACCGCTTTTAACCAAAACATAGGCAACTGGAATGTTGGGAATGTTACCAGTATGAACCAGATGTTTAGAAGTGCCACCGCTTTTAACCAAAACATAGGCGCATGGGATGTAAGCAAGGTGACCAATATGGGCGCCATGTTTAATGGAGCCTCCGCCTTTAACCAAAACTTAGGCACTTGGACGCTTAATGCCAATGTAGTATTTAATCAAACGGCTTCACAATTTTTAGTCGGTAGTGGCATGAACTGCGAAAACTATAGTAAAACCTTAGTAGGCTGGGCCAATAACCCCGCTACGCCAAACAACCGCACATTTGGCGCCACCGGCCGTACTTATGGCACCGATGCAGTAGCAGCACGGATTTTTTTAACCTCAGAAACAGGCATTGGCGACAAAGGCTGGACAATAACAGGCGATTCTCCAAGCAGCACCAGTTGCATACCAACACCTTCAATAGCAGCCATACCCAACCAAGCCACCTGCGATGGGGAAAGCATCACAGATATAGCCATTACCCTAAGTGGCGATGTAGATGCAGTACTTTCGGCGACAGATGATAGTGGTACCATCAACCCCACCTATACCTTTAGCGGGTCCGGATCGAATCGGATCTTAACCATAGAGACCATACTTGGACAGGTAGGTCCTACGGTGGTGAGGGTGACTGCCACTGGTATCGCTGGAAATACCTCTACTGCAAGTTTTACGCTAGAGCTGGGGAATAAGATAGTTCAGGAAGGAGCGATGACCACCTTTGCCACAGGATTTAACAATCCTGTAGATATAGATTATAATGGAAATAGCGGCGTACTTTATGTTTCTGAACGCACACAAGGGAAAATAGTAGCCATAGATGTCCAAGGCAATAAGTCAGACTACGCTACTGGTCTCACTACACCAGAAGGTATATCTTTCAATGGAGGCTCTAATATACTATATGTAGCAGAAAATCAAGCCCTAAGAGTTAGCACAGTCAATTCATTAGGTCAAAGAGCTGACTTCCGGGCCAATTTGGATGGAGCCCCGACTCGATTGGGAGGATCTTTTCCATTGTATATGGCATTAGAGAATGGTACTTTCACAAGAATTCTGCCTACACCAAATTTACAGATAGCCGGGAATATATTTGCAGTGGATGACATTGCACTTGCCGCTAATGGCGATGCTCTGGTCACAAGAGGCGGCTTTAGTCGTATAAATCGGATTACTTCAAGTGGAGCCATAAGTATTTTTAATAATACCATCCAATATCCTACAGGTATAGCAAGATGTCCCGTGTCAGGGAAAATATATGTAACCAGTGATACTGAGCAAGAGATCAAGCAATTCGATCCAGATGGCAGCAACATGATAACCTACAGGACGGGTATAGCACCCACGGCGATGACTTGTGATATTCAGGGTAATTTATATGGCATAGTACGAGTATTTTCAGCCCAAAACGCAAACTATATCGTAAAAATAGCGCCCTCTACCGTTAGTTTTGTATCCTGCAATACGGCACCTGTGATCGCACCCATTGCTACGCAGACCATCTGTGATAATGAAGCATTGGAGCTGGCGCTGACGGTAGCGGATGATGATATGGATCCAGTAAGCATCACTGCCACTAGCAGCAATACCACTTTGGTACCCAATGCGAATATCAGCTATGATGCCATGACGGGCGTATTGACCATCACCCCTGCCGATGATGAAGTAGGCGAAACCACCATCACCCTCGTACCGAATGATGGAAAAGTAGATGGCGAAGCAGTGAGTTTCGTATTGGAAGTGGGGAATAAAGAATTAGGTTCCGCTACAATTTCAGAAATTGCATCTAACTTAAATGAATTAATTGATATAGCCATTGATAATCAAAACAATTTATATGTAGCGAGTGAATCTGATTCAAAGATCCTGAAAATTGCAGCAGGTACAAATACAATTACCGATTTTATAACATCAATTAGTAACCCAAAAGCATTTGCTTTTGATAATAATCAGAATTTATATGTAACAGGTTCTGGAGCAAGATTATATAAAGTGAATGCGGGTACTTCCATAGCAGATGAAATAACAACTAGTGGTTCTGTTGGTAATGTATTTGGCTTAGACTTCCAATCACCATCTACTTTATTTACTGCAAGTTCTTTCAGTTCAATAAAAAAACTGAATATTGATGGATCTGCCGTGAGTGATATTGCCACGGGCCTAGCTGCTGTTTTTGGTGTAGCTGTGAGAGGTTCTGATTTATATGCAACTTATAACAATTCAGTATATAAATATACGAATGGTCAAGGTCCAGCAACTCAATACACAACTACCCCAATTATAGAGTCAAGAGGATTAATATTTGATGCCTCAGGTAACCTATATGTAGGAGGTAGTAGTGCTATTTACCGCATTCCAGCTGGTGGAGGTGTGGCTCAATTAATAAATGACCAAGACGGATATAAGAATGGGTTTGCTATAAATAGTTTAGGTGAAATATTTTACACCAATTATAATGATAAAAAAGTTTATAAATTAGCAGTTGGTACCACCTACACCCCTTGCAACGCCAAGCCAGTCTTCAATCCGACAGCAATTGCGAATGACACGATCTGTCGGGTCATGATGGCTACGAGCCTGCCGAATAGAAATGTAGTAGTAAGCGACCCAGACGGTACGATCGTAAGTACTGTGGTGAGCAGCAGCAATCCGGGCTTGATCTCGGTGATGAATACGGGCACGATGACGAATGTAAACTTAGCACTTACCCAGCAAGCCAACCAAAGCGGTGTAGCTACGATCAAAATCGTAAGCACAGACAATCTTGGCGCTAAAGACAGCATCAGTTTTTTGATCCAAGTGAATGGTGTGGGAGCCTCAAGCAGCCAGACAAATGTACTTTGCTTTGGCGAAAGCACAGGCAGTATGAGCGTGACCCCTGCGGGCGGTACAGCACCCTACAGTTTCACATGGACGAAGAGTGGCCAGCCACTGAGCGAGACATCAGCTACGCTGAGTAGTCAGGCAGCGGGCAGCTACAGCGTGGTGGTAATGGATAAGTTTATGTGCCAGACGGTGGTTAACTTCACGCTGCAGCAGCCAGCAGCGGCCCTCAGTCTGAGTACGACGAAGACAGACATCGTATGTGATGGCGATATGACGGGCGAAGCCACGGTGATACCGACAGGTGGTACAGCGGGCTACCAATACACATGGAGCCACAGCCAAGCAGCGACGAGTGCCAGTGTAAATGACCTTGGCGAAGGTACGTACACGGTGACGGTGACAGATGCAAACGGATGTAGTGCTACGGCAAGTGTAGACATCAACCAGGTAGATACGATAGCGCCAATACAAAATTGCAAAGAGAGTTATACACTGACCCTGATAGATGCACAGCCAGCCACGATCAGCCTTAGCGAACTATTAAATGCAGCAAGTACAGACAACTGTGATATATTAAGTGAAGTGGCGGATAATGACTTGGCGTTCAACTGTACAGAGCCGACAAGCCAGCTAGTCACGATCACGACGACGGATGTAAATGGGAATAGCAGTGTATGTAGCGTGACGGTGAATGTAGAGGGCTGTAACCGAATAGAGATACGAGGCAACAATGTAGCGATCCCTAATGGTACGACGACGACGAGCAGCACCGATCTTACCGACTTCGGAGTAGTGGTGACGAATGGGAATAAGCAAGTGACCTTCCAAGCGGTAAATATCAGCAATACATTTGCAGTCAACCTGACGGGCAATCCACGAGTGACGACAGATAATCCACTATTCGTAGTGAGCACGCAGCCAAATGCGAGTATACCGATAGGGATCAGCAGAAACTTCAGAATCCGATTTGATGCCACGGCGATCGGAGTACACGAAGCGACGGTGACGATCCTGACGGATGATCCGAATAATACGAGCTACACGTTCAAAGTGAGCGCAGAGGTATTGGCATCGGAGATGGAAGTGAGGGGAAATGATCGAGTGATTGCGAATAATGACATGAGCCCAGAGTTTCCCGACCTGACGAATTTTGGAAATTCAGTCGTGGGCTTTGGGAAGACAGTTTGGTTTTATGCGCATAATGAGGGAGCGGGCCAACTAAACCTACCGAGCACACCGAAGGTACGGATCACGGGACCAGGAGCGTCACATTACAGTGTGACACAAGACCTACCGACGAACATCAACAGCGGAGTCAACAGAGCATTCCGCATCCGCTACCAGCCTACGAGTTTGGGGACACACCAAGCGACGATCGAGATCAGCAACAATGACTTAGAGACAGGTGGTACATACCGTTTTGCAATCGTGGGTACAGGGGTATCCACAGTGAATGGTAAACAAGCCAAAGACGAAGAGCTAGGCTGGATGTTAGGCGAGGTAGCAGGTGAGTGGACGATAGATCGAGCGGAGGGGGAAGCAGCCGTGCCGAGCGTACAGGTATACCCGAATCCGAGCTATGAGCGCAGTACCTTGATGCTAAGTGGCTACGCGAAAGGAACGATATTGAAGTTGGCCATGGTAGATGCTTTGGGTAGAACAGTATGGAGCCAGGCTCAGGAGGTGACAGGGAAGCGAATGGAGGTGGAACTACCGATGGGAACTTTATCAGCAGGGGTGTATCAGTTGGTAGACGAAAACCGACAGATGGCACCACAGCGCATCATCAAAGTAGAGTAAAAAAGAGCAAGGGATTTAAGATCCCATAGGATGCAAAGTTTGATAAGATGGGCGAAAGGGCGGATAACGATCCGCCCTTCCCTTTTTGAAGTAAGCCTAAACTGGTCAGAAATCAGGTTCAAGGACTCATTCTATGGTTTAGATTTAGCATTAGACTGCATTATACGAAGGTTTGATGGCTTTGACGGTGTACCCATCGGGTGTTTTGACATCGTACATATCGATGTGGCCTTTGTCGATCAGGATATTGAGCAAGGAGTAGGAGGTAGCCACCACGTAGCCTTTGTTTTTTAAGAAGGTGGTGACAAACCATTTTAGTCCTACGTAATAATTGTATTTGGCATTGATAGCTTCTTCTAGTTGATCTATCGCTTCTTCTTCCGTCAGATATCTTTCTTTTTCAGGCAATACGATTTTGCCAAGCACTTTGAGGCCACGGAGCCCACCACGAAAATAATTTTCATCTTGTTCAGAAGTATTTTCTATATCTTCTTGAGTATTCTGCTCTTCGGCTGCTGCGATGGTAGCTTTGCGGATGGCTTCCTTTTCTTCCACCGAAAATACGATCTCGTCAATTTTTTCCTCTGCACTAGAAATGATATCGATCAGTGCTTCAGTTAGCTGAATTCCTCGCTCCAAGTCGTGGAAAAAAAATGCTCCTTGGTGAGCCACTTTGTTTCTGATTCGGAGCAGTTCTTTCCATCGGGCTTCGAAATGTTTGTCTTGAAAAAATTCTTTGAAGTATTTGGTGTAATTTCCCTGTAATTCACGCTGTAAGATCTGCACCTCATCCATGGAGCGGATAGTCAGTATTTTTTCAATGATTTTTTCGGGATGATTGAATCCTGAAGTCTGCTTGTAGATGAGCTCGCCCAAATCATCAAAATCCACCATCGTGACATCTTCGTCCGTATATTCCGAGAATTCATCTCTACGTTCGCTACGCATTTTAGCCTTTTCGATCATGGCTTTGGTTGCGGTAGTTTCCCACCAGTTGAGGCCCACCCGTTGGGTAAAAAACTTGACAAGATATCTCCGGAGCAGGTTTTCTACTTTATTGATTTTTGGATATAACTGATTGGCGATTTCGGTACTGATATCGTCGGTCAATATTCGGATGTGGGCAAAGTTTAGTGTGACTTTGAGATGTCTTAGAAGTCTGGATCGAAAAGATTCGAGAGATTCAAAGTTTTTAGCTTGGACGTAGATGATATAGGCGGCATCTGAATAATCTGTCAGCATCTTGCTGGTATCCAAATATTTGAGATAGAGGGATATTTGCAGATCTGTATTGATGAGGCCAAGGACATTTCCATTGCTGATTTCTTTACATTCCTTTCCATTCCAAAGGCGGCCGCTGTAGGTGATGGCCTTCAAGAAGGAGGACTCATTGATGATGTCATTGTCCAGTGGTTCGATACACAGGATTTCGAATGAATACAGTTTGTTTTGTTCGATGTGGTTCATGGCTTGATTTTATGGATTAGGTAGCTGATGCTTTTTAGCTTCGCAATATTTTTTCGAGCTTGCGACCTTTGGCGAGTTCGTCTACTAGTTTATCTAGGTAGCGTACTTTTTGAGTAAGTGGATTCTGGATGTCTTCTACACGGTAACCACAGATGACACCCGTAATTTTTTGTACATTGGGATGAAGTTCTGCTTCTTTGAAAAATCCCTCAAAATCTACTTTCTGGTCGATGTAGGTTTGGATTCGTGATTGTGAGTAACCTGTAAGCCATTCGATCACGGCAAGGAGTTCTTCTTCCGTCCGTCCCTTTTTCTGTACTTTGGTGAGATAAAGCGGATAAATTGCAGATAAGGTCATCTTGGCTATGCGCTCATCATGATCTTTCATGTTGGTCAAGTTTTTTATAGGGTGGAAAGATAGAAAATTTTCTTTCACCTTCACCCTTCATTCGTAGGTCTATTGTGCTTTTTTTGTGATTCTTAACAATCGGCAAAGCTTTCATAAGCTGTGCGTTCTTTCAAGCATTACACGAATAGGCAGTCACCAATGGACGAATGACGTGTGGGGTTATGATGGAACCTTACGGAATAGGTGAAGGATTTTTACAGACATGTCTGATTTTATGAAGAGCTCATATTTACATGATGTAATAAAATGGCGGCCAATGATACCATAGCCACTACTTCAAATTTTACAAGAGCACCTTTTCTCTAACACCAAAAAATTATTGCTATTCTAAATGCCAAGCTGCCTTTTTTTTGAAGACCTCCATAATTCTATTCGTCCAAGACTTCAATCATTACCTTACATTTGCGTCTGGTTTTTCGGATGGCCTGAGGCATACTTCTTAAAATGATCAGTCCCAAATCAAAAAGGTGGAACCATTCTTCGACTACTAAAAAGGAATTATCTGACAAATGTATTGATGTCTTCTATACTGCTAGTTTCTTCTGGTCGTGTTCTACTTTTGCGAACTAATATGACTGAAATGTTGTTTATAATTAGTCAAAATTTGAATTGGTGATGCTTGCTAAATGATGTTCTAATCTTTGTGTTTATACCATTGACAAGTATTTGGTGAGCAATCGTTTATAAATGAATTGAAGTGATACGATAAAGTAAATTAAAAAAGAAAATGGACATGGAACAAACTGTAAAAACACCCGTGATGCTATATACGGAGCAAACTCCAAACCCGGAGACGCTCAAATTTGTAACCAATAAAATGATCTACAAGGGCACTGCAGATTTCAAAGAGAAGTCAGTTGCTGAGGAGTGGTCCCCATTGGCTACAGCGCTATATGGGTTCCCTTATGTAAAAGCCGTGTATATCAGCAATAATTTTGTGACGATTACCAAGGAATTCAATTACGCTTGGGAAGATATCATGCTTCCAATCAAAGAATACATCAAACAGTATATTGCTGATGAAAAGACGGTGATCAATGAAGGTTTCACCGAAGCAATGAAGGCCATCGAAGTAGAAAAGACTTCAGCCAATTATTCAGGAGATCAGGGAGAATTGGTCAAAAAAATAGTAGACCTCATCGAAACCTACGTCAAGCCAGCTGTTGAAATGGACGGTGGTAATATCGAGTTCAAAAGTTTCGACAACGGAGTAGTGACGGTCATCATGCAGGGTTCCTGTAGTGGTTGTCCATCATCCACGGTGACCCTTAAATCTGGTATAGAAGGTATGCTGAAGCGTATGGTCCCAGAAGTAACGGAGGTGGTCTCTGAAATGGGTTAATCCATGACTGTCAAAACACTAGCTCTCGATACGATTACCCAGCAAGTAGTATTGCTGACGGCTGAGGTGGGTGCCTTTATGAAAGGCGAAATCAACAAAGTAAGCATTCAAGATATTTCCGCTAAAGAAAAGAACTCGCTGGTTTCCTACGTAGATCAACAGTGCGAGCAAATGCTGGTGTCGGGATTGAAAAAAATATGTCCGGATGCAGGTTTCCTTACCGAAGAGGGCACGACGGCGCAGATCACCCATGGCCTTCGATGGATTATCGATCCGCTAGATGGTACGACTAATTATCTACACAAACTTCCTATCTATGCCATAAGCGTGGCTTTGTATATGGAGGAAGAAGGGCTAATAGGTGTAGTCCGGGAGGTGGCACACGACGAGTGTTTCTCCGCATGGAAGGGTGGTGGTGCTTATCTCAATGAAGTTCCACTGAGTCAAGTCCCTGAGCTTCAACTTCAGGATACCTTGGTGGGTACTGGTTTTCCTTACAACAAAGCGTATGATCAAGACGCTTACTTGAACCTGATGGGTTATTGGTTGAATCATACACGAGGTATACGAAGGATGGGTTCTGCGGCTGTGGACTTGTGTTTTGTCGCTGCGGGTAGGTTTGGTCTATACTACGAGTGTCATCTTAATCCATGGGATGTAGCGGCAGGTGCCATTATCGTCCGTGAGTCTGGGGCCAAGGTCACAGGTGGGCCTGATGGAGGAGAACCCGTCTCTTCAGATTTTATACTGGCAGCACATCCAGCTCTGTACGAAGTAGCATCTAAACAGATCGTCCACTTCCTTTTCGATGCACAATAATACCATCAAGCACCTTTATGTGCTGATTGGTCGAAAATGTGCCCTTACTCTTCGAATAATTGCTTTGGAAATGAGAGAATGGCATTAACTTGCTTCGTAGAAAGTGATAGGACCGATTTTGTGAATTTCATGGATAGTCGGAGTTGATTACTTAAAATCCTTCATTAGCAATTTTTTATACAGTGAATTTATTAGAGAATATATCAGAAGCCTTAGCATCCATTCGGTCCAATCTCTTGAGATCGTTGCTTACCTTACTCATCATTGCGGTAGGTATCACATGCCTAGTAGGGATCCTTACGGCGATCGATAGTATTCTTTTTAAAATGAATGATAACTTCAACCGTCTGGGAGCCAATGCTATATCCATCCGCCCACTGTCCGAAACTATACAAACAAATAGGCGGGGTAAAAATGAAAAACCTGGGTCGGCAATCACCTTCGAACAAGCCCTTAGATTCAAGAATGATTTCAAATATAGTGGTAGCCTTGTGTCTGTGGAGGCTTGGTGCGAAAGCAATGCCACGATCAAGTACATGGATAAAAAGACCAATCCAACGGTCGTGGTACGCGGCATCGACGAAAATAATCTCTCCGTCTCTTCCTATGAGTTGGAGTTGGGTCGTTCTTTTACAGCGTCTGAAGCACTTTCAATGACGAATCGCGTGGTGATCGGAAGTGAAATTGTCAAGCTCCTGTTCAATGAAAAGGCTGATAAAGCCTTGGGACAAGATATTAGTATCAATGGTGATATTTTCAAAGTGATCGGAATTTTGAAAGAAAAAGGAGCTGCTTCCGGAGGCAATAGCGACCGCCGAGTTTTGATCCCGCTCCTGACGGCAAAGGCAAAATATGGCTTTGCAGATAAAAACTATAATGTCTCCATAGCAACTATGCATACCGATGAGGTCGCTGCTAGCATAGAAAAAGCCATTGGACTCATGCGACTCATTCGAAATCTTGGTCCGGGTGATGCCAATGACTTTGAGATCAGAAAGAGTGATAGTATCCTCGCTACGCTCAAGGAGATGACGGCCACACTTCGCTGGAGTACCATCATCATTGCTTTGCTCACTTTGCTGGGCGCCGCCATAGGTCTGATGAATATCATGCTGGTCACTGTGACGGAGCGAACTAAAGAAATCGGCGTACGAAAAGCTTTGGGGGCTACATCGAGAAATGTCCTTATTCAGTTTCTCACAGAGGCTATCGTGATCTGTCTGCTGGGCGGTATTGTAGGGATCATCTTGGGGATCGGTCTTGGATTTGGCGTCAGTTTACTGATCCAAGGTAGCTTTGTCATTCCTTGGCTTTGGATGACATTGGGTTTGGTGGTTTGTATTTTCGTTGGCTTGTTTTCAGGACTTTATCCAGCTATGAAAGCTTCTAAGCTCGATCCCATCGAGTCACTTCGATATGAGTAGGAAGAAGGTATAGTTTACTTAGTTTTAGGTTTGTACCTCGATTTTTCGAGGAATACCTGGCTATCCTTTAGCGCTAGGAGTTCTTCCCAGCTGGTCTCGGGAAATCTTTTCATGTAGGCCAATACGATTTTGTATCCGATGAAATTTGCAGTTCGTCCTGGAGATTCCTGAGGCATACCTGCAGATGTGGGACTCGGAAACAGGTACTTATTTATTTTCATCTGATTGGTTTCGTAGAATAGTTCTTCGTCGAGAAAGAAGCTATACATTTCCAATTCGTTTTCCTGGCACCACTTCCATTGGTCTGCAGTATATTCATGTAGGATGGTATCGTGTGCCTCTGGCAGTAGGTGTGATAAGAAGTATTGTCGCTTGCCATGGTGTATCATGTAGTCGATCATACGAACGCCATAGGGTGAGCCCATCTGATCATCAAGTAGGTTTTCCAATACGATTTTTGGAAGGTGTGACTTATTGAAGCTACGGGTAAGGTAGTTTGAAAAACTTGGGTTTTTAGGATCTAGCGCTTTGTAGTCCATGCCTGGAGAGAGAAACATATCCAGCCCGATGGCATATCCATCTCGATCTTTATCTTCAAAAATAGCCCGCTGAAATCCAAAATCTGACATCATGGTGTATAGCCTCGGTGCTAAAAAATTGGGGAAATGATATTTTAATATTTTGGCACCAAGCTCGATATCTTTTAGCACTGGATTGAAATTTCCGTACACCTGCTGTATGGTGTCGTATAACTGACGGATGCCCTCATTTTTGGTGAATAGCTCTAGTTCTTTATAAAAGGCGACCTTATCAGTAAGTGGCATCTGCATGATCTCACCGAAATACAATGGGCTAAACTGCGGGAACTGATTCATCAAGCTGTCGCCTATGCTGGTTCCTACGGTCTTGGCACCCTCCATAAGCAAGGAGTCATACCGCACCAGCTCTAATTTCAAGTCTATATTGGACAGATCTGGGACGGGGCGTTTGGGCGTGTCGAGGCCTTCTGTGCAAGAGCCCAGACACACGAATAGGAGGAACAAGATAGATACTTGTCTTATGGACATGGTAGCGATGTGAATATGCAGGATTGAGAAATCAGCGAAAATCGCTTTGGGGTGTTCTTACATCCAATCCATTCCTTGGATAAAGGAGGTAAATACGAAAGGCAACATTACCCAAAACCATTCTGGCAAAATGATAAGGAATGCTACGGTCGCCACCATAGAAAGAGCGAATATCATCCAATGCTTTTTGGTATCTTTAGATGCTGTGGACATTGTTCAAAATTTTTATTTGAAGGACAAAAATAGGAAGTTTTTTTGACTTTCTCGTACTTTCGCACCAGATGAGGTTTAATTTTTATGACAAAAGAAAAGTACTACACGGGTAAGGTCATTTTATTTGGGGAATACACGGTATTATTCGGTGGTCAGGCTTTAGCAGTGCCCTACCAGCCGCTTCGGGCCATATGGTCTCTTCAGCATCGAGCTCCAGACCCAGCCTTCGTGCATAAAACTAGTGATTTTGGCGTTTTTTTAGAACAGTATGCAGCGACACATCACTATAGATTTGATCATGACCGCTTTCGGGCAGAGCTGCTAGGCGGACTAAGTTTTTATTCAAATATCCCCATCGGGTACGGTTGTGGGAGCAGTGGAGCATGGGTGGTGGCCATTGCTGAGCGTTACTTGGAGGGATGGCAGGAGTTATCAGATGGGGATCTCAAACTTTTTTTTGGAGGATTAGAATCGTTCTTTCACGGCACCAGTTCGGGTGTAGATCCCTTTGTCATTTATAAGCAGCAACCGGTATGGATTGATGGTACCGGCCATACGCATCTTTTAGAAGGATCAGTCTTACCCGTGGATTGGTCTGATCGCTTCGCTTTGGTAGATAGTGGCAGGCCCCGTGCCACCGATATCCTTGTTCAGAATTTTCGGTCCAGGATGACGGATGCAAGATTCGCAGAGCAGATAGCTTACTTGAGGGATCTCCATGATGCCGCCATCGCTAGTCTGCTTCGGGGACAAAATATTGGATTTGACCTCATGAATGAGATCAGCCATCGACAATATGAGTGGCTAGATTTTTTGATTCCAGATCAAATACGGCAATTGTGGGTCGAATCCTTTGAGCATTCGGAGCAACGATTCAAACTATGTGGCGCTGGAGGAGGAGGTTTTTTTCTTAAAATTACTTATGGATCATAGGATATCTGCAGTTTTTATTTGCTGATTTTCCGCACGAATATATCCAAACTAAAATAGTAAACCGCTTCTATACGTTATCTACCTCGGGATGTGGATTGCAGATCACAAATCAAAATTAAGCTGCCCGTCTTCCATCAAAACCAATGTTTATGTACAGAACGATACATGTTTTTTTGATCTTATTTATTCTTTCAAATTCCGCGGGATTCTCTCAAGGAGAGGTATCCATTGGGACATGGCAGTCACATCTTTCGCTGCGGGAGGGAATTTGGGTGACACAAAGCCCAAACAAGGTGATCTACAGTACGGGTAGTGCATTGGTCTCTATCGACAAACAAACGATGGAACCTACGTTTACCACTAAGATCGATGGACTCTCAGAAGTGCCTATTAATAAAATTTTCTACGATCCGAATAACCAGCAGTTGATGGTCATCTACCAGAACAGCAATATCGACATCGTAACGAATGAATCGATCATCAATATTTCTGCCATTATTGATAATCAAAGCATTACAGGGGTCAGACGGGTCAATGACGTCCACTTTGTATCACGCAATAGTTGTTTTATGGCTACGACGTTTGGTATTGTGGAGTTTGATCCGGAGCGACTGCAATTTAGGGGTACGACCTTTACGGATTTTCCAGTTATGTCAGTGAGTTCAGATGAGACCTTCATTTATGTAGGTAGTATAAGGGGTGCGTACCGTATCAGAAGGGATAATACCAACAAATTGGACCTCGGACGATGGACTTTTTTAGGTGCAAATGTAGGTCTGCCTGCGACTTATGCCTGTACGTCCATGGCTACATACGGTGGTGCCCTTTATATGATCAATGACAATAGGACCTATATCCTTCAGGGCGATGTGGCGGAGGAGTATGACTTTGATACACCATCCTCAGCTACCTTGGCTTTTCTCCAAGCATCAAATGGGAAACTCATACTTGGATTTAGAGAACCAAATTTTAGGAGCGGTATTCGGGTTTTGAATCCCGATGAAAGTATCACCTCTGGTGGTGCAGAATGTACAAATGTACTATTTTTCGCAATAGAAGATCAGCAGGGCCGAATCTGGTATGCGGATCAGTTTCGGGGCTTTCGGCATAGCCAAGGTCCAAATGGAGCTTGCCAGCGGGCTGAATATGATTCTCCACTCACCAATTCTGTCAGCCAAGTAGTCGTGGCGGATGAGATCGTGTTCTGTGCTTCAGGGGGTATTCCAGAGAATTTCACCTATGGGTCCAATCGTTCAGGCTTTTACTATTATCAGAATGGTACGTGGCAAAATAGAAATGATAGCAATGTCCCAGGTTTGGGCTTGGATTTTATCAATATGGCCAGTGTAGCCGCAGATCCTATGACAAAAACGGTCTATGTAGGGAGTTATTACGATGGAATATTAGCGTACAATTATCAAAATGGCGCACCTCAGTTTTTTAATAAAGATACTCCTGATTCAAAATTGCAAGGAAGAGCTGGTGATCCACAGCGAACCACCGTTAGTGCTCTCAAAACAGACGACGATGGTAACCTTTGGATCGCAAATTTTGAAGCTCCTCGCCCCATCGTATTGCGTACCAAGGATGGTCAGTGGGCTAATTTTGGCGTGCCGGGCTCTACAAGTTTATCAAAAATGGAAATCGATGATCGAGGCTACATCTGGTTTGTGGTCGTCGGAAATTCATCTGGGGTGTTGGTCTACGATCCAGGATCGAATCTACTGAGTCCTAGCGACGATCGCTACCGTTTTCTCAATAGCAACAATACCGAGATGACTACCAATGTGGCAACTTCTGTCAAGAAAGATTTGGGAGGTGCTGTATGGGTCGGCACCGAAGCGGGCCCTGTCGTCTTTGACTGTGATGTATTCTCAACGAATAGCAATTGTCGTGGGTCAAGGCGAAGGGTGGTGCAAGATGGTATTCCAGCTATACTGTTGGAGACTGAAAATATTCAAGCCATTGGAGTAGATGGAGCCAATAGAAAGTGGTTCGGTACTCGAAATGGGGTTTTCGTTCAGTCAGCGGATGGGGTAGACCAAGTGCTAAGACTTCGAGCTGAAAGTTCTCCTTTGTTTGACAATCAAATTCTCGATCTAGCTTTCAATGATGATACGGGTGAAATGTATATCGTCACGAGCCTGGGTCTGCAAAGTTACCGAACTGAAACTACCCGAGGAGGGGACCGCCATAGCGATGTATATGCCTTTCCCAATCCGGTAAGACCCGAATATGATGGTATTATTGCTATACGCGGACTCTATGAAAATGCCAATGTAAAAATCACAGATGTAAATGGTAAACTGGTACACGAAACCACAGCTCTTGGTGGACAGGCCGTGTGGAATGGTCGTGATTACAGTGGTAGAAATGTGTCCACGGGGGTATATCTTGTATTTAGTGCAGGTGGAAATCAGCTCCCAGATAGTTTTGTGACAAAAATAATGATAATCCGGTAAGGCCACGGTACGAATACGAAAAGCAAGCAAGAGTTAAATATAAGATGAAACTTTAGGATAGTGAAACAAAATTTTATTTTATTTATTGGGTTGTTATTCCTATTCAATGCTTGCGATGGACAAACTCCGAGGTCGCCGATCGTGAATAAAAGTACTTTTTTGGGAGATACCATAAATGAGCTTGGAAGCAATATTATGGTGGTGTTTCAAAGTAAAAATAATGTTTATTGGTTTGGCAGCTGGGAGACGGGACTATATAAATTTGATGGCAAATCTTTGATTAATTACACGACGGAAGACGGTCTGTACACCAATCGGATTGATGACATAAAGGAAGATAAATGGGGTAACATTTATTTATCTGGGATGAATGAAAATTCAATTATCACAAAGTTTGATGGCGTCTCTTTTACAAAAATCCAAGCAATCCCAAGTGACGAATGGAAACTCGAAGCTAATGATTTGTGGTTAAAAAATCCTTATCGGTCTAGTCAACATGTTTATCGGTTCGATGGTGAAAATCTCTATGAGTTGACCCTACCGAAACCAAAGACTTTAAATAATTCATTTGATATATACAGTACCTATATAGACAAGAAAGGGTACATTTGGTTTGGCACTAATCCAGTTGGTGTCTGCCGATATGATGGAAAATCATTTCAATGGATTACAGAAGAAGATGTGACGGAGTTTCGTGATGAGGGATCCAATGGAGTTCGATCTATTGCGGAGGACAGAAATGGTGACTTTTGGTTTAATACTGAATTTCGATATAGCATATATGATCGTGTACCATTAATGGGGAATAAATTTTATACACGTCATAAAAGTATTGGTGGCTTAGATGGAAAAGCGGACAGTAATTTAGACGAATATTTATCCATTGTTAGAGATCGTGACGATAATTTGTGGTTTGTGACCTACCTTGATGGGGTATGGAAGTTAAATGTGTCCGGAGAAATCACCCATTATCCTGTTCAAGAAAATTCAAAAAATATTGCTATATTTAGTATATATAAAGATAATTATGGAGACCTTTGGCTGGGAACTCAGGAAAATGGGGTTTATAAATTTAATGGACAGAATTTTGAGAAATTTGCGCCAATAAAAATTTAATGCCGCCGTTTGAGAAGAAAAACTAAAAACTAAATAATATTTCAGGGGCTTGCTATTTCGAATGTAGTTTGATTTTAAACCGTCGTACAAGTGTTTTTCGAATAAAAAATCTTAAGTTTATTGCAGCATTTCAGTAAGCTTGATAAAAATTTTCATCAGCCACCAGTGATAGGGATATGGTGGCAAATTGGTTTCTGAACGCTACTTTTTCGCAGATTTTCGTCTTACAGTTACTGTTTTAGTGCGGATTGTGTATGTTTGTAGTCTAATCAGTAAAACATCATTTTGTATGCGAACGATAATTCGAAAAAGTGGGATCATGGTAACTGGATTGCTTGTCGCAGCGATCAGCCTTCATGCCCAAGCTCCAAAAGCTGAATGGAAAGTAGATGCGCCGGAAGGTCAGTGGGACTGGAAGGAAGTGAATTTTACCACCCAAGAAGGGACTTGGATGAATGTGGATGTCAGCCCAGATGGGAAAACTATTGCCTTTGACCTGCTCGGTGATATCTACACCATGCCGCGAGCCGGTGGGAAAGCGACTTGTATCCGGCCAGGAATTGCCTGGGAGGTGCAACCTCGTTTTTCGCCAGATGGAAAAACCATCCTTTTCACCTCGGATCAAGGTGGCGGCGACAATGTATGGGTCATGTCCACGGACGGCTCCGATGCCAAACAAATCACCAAAGAAAGCTTCCGCTTACTGAACAATGCGGTGTGGATGCCTGATGGCGATTACTTCATCGTACGTAAGCATTTCACCTCAGGCCGATCACTGGGCGCTGGTGAGATGTGGATGTACCACCGCTCTGGTGGCACCGGATTTCAACTCACAGAAAAGAAAAACGAACAGCAGGATGTGAACGAACCTTCCGTCTCCCCTGATGGACGCTACGTGTATTTCAGCGAAGATATGTACCCGGGCGGTTATTTTCAGTACAACAAAGACCCGAATAGCCAGATCTACGTGATCCGTCGATACGACCGACAGAAGGGCGAGAGCGAAATCATCACCGGTGGACCAGGTGGCGCATGCCGGCCGCAGATCTCCCGCGATGGCAAGAAATTAGCCTTTGTAAAGCGAATACGCACCAAATCCTGGCTCATGGTACATGACCTCGAGACGGGCATCGAGACTGCCCTATTTGATGGATTGACCAAAGACCAGCAGGAAGCTTGGGCGATCTTTGGAGCCTATACGGGATTTGCCTGGACACCCGATGATCAGTCGATCGTCATTTGGGGTATGGGCAAAATATGGGAAGTAGACGTCAAATCGAAAAAAGCAAAAGACCTCGCATTCACCGCTGAGGTGCAGCAGAAAGTAGCGAAGACCCTCCAATTTGAAAACAAAGCCTACGAACCAAACTTCGAGACCAAGGTGATCCGAAATGCCGTGACGCACCCGAAATCTGGTGCCATCGTGTTCAATGCGGTAGGAAAACTGTGGCATATGTCCACACCCAATGAAAAACCCAAAGCCCTGCTCGGAAGTGACCTTCTCGCCTTCGAGCCTAGCTTTTCAGCCGATGGCGCTAAGTTGGCCTTTGTAACCTGGCATGATGAGCACATGGGCCGCGTCTGCGTGATGGATTGGGCCTCAAAGTCAGTAGATACACTTGATATAGGGCACGGAATATTCCGAACACCGAATTTCTCACCTGATGGATCTAAGATCGTATTCCTCAAAGAAGGTGGAAATATGCACCAAGGCTACACTTACTGCAAGGAGCCAGGATTATACATCTACGATCTTAAGTCAAAAGAAATGAGCTTCGTACAGCGGGAAGGCGAAAATCCTGTATTTAATAAAACGGGAGATCGGATTTTCTATAAGACTGGAGGATTTATTTTCGGTAATATCACCAAAACACTCAACAGCGTAAAACTGGACGGCACCGACAAGAAAAAAATGGTGGAAGCCAAATACGCCCAGGATTTCTCCATCTCTCCAGACAACAACTGGCTCGCCTGGAGCGAACTGTACAAGGTCTATGTGGCACCAATGCCCAGCACGGGACGCACCATCGGCCTCTCTCATGATACCAAAGCCGTACCAGTCTCCGTCGTAGCCAAAGATGCCGGTATCAATATCCACTGGAGTGCTGACTCTAAGCGCCTGCATTGGACCCTTGGTAATCGATACTACACCGACACCTTGACCAATCGGTTTTTATTCCTCGAGGGTGCCAAAGATAGCATCCCGCCTACCGTTTCTGAGGGCATTAAGATAGATTTACAATTACCCTACTACACACCGAAGGGCACGGTCGTATTTACCAATGCCAAAATCATCACCATGGAAGGAGATGAGGTCATTACGAATGGTACCATCGCCGTACGGGACAACGTCATCGAATACGTAGGGAAATCCAGCGGCTACAAGACACCAGCTGGCGCCATCGTCATCAATGCCAAAGGCAAAACCATCATGCCAGGCATCATTGACGTCCACGGCCACTTGGGCAATTTTAGATATGGTACTTCACCCGAAAAACAATGGGAATACTGCGCCAATCTGGCCTATGGGGTCACTACTGCTCACGACCCATCTAGCAATTCGGAAATGATTTTCTCCCAGTCAGAAATGATTAAATCTGGCAGAATGGTGGGACCACGCCTGTATTCCACAGGGACCATCCTATATGGCGCAGATGGAGACTTCAAGGCTGTGATCAATAACCTTGATGATGCGAGATCAGCCATACGTAGGACCAAAGCCTATGGGGCATTCTCCGTCAAATCATACAACCAACCAAGAAGAGACCAGCGCCAGCAGGTCATCCAGGCAGCACGGGAAGAAGGCATCCTAGTTGTACCTGAAGGTGGATCATTTTTCTACCACAATATGACCCAAGTCGTGGATGGACATACGGGTGTGGAGCACAATATCCCTGTAGCACCTCTACACCAAGATGTGATTAAGCTGTGGCGAGAGACCAATGCCCACAATACCCCAACCCTGATTGTCAATTACGGATCTGTCAATGGGGAATACTACTGGTATCAGCACACCAATGTCTGGGAGAAAAAGCGATTGCTCAATTTTACCCCACGCCCCATCATCGATAGTAGAGCCAGACACCGCACGATGGTACCAGAGGAAGAATATGTAAACGGACACATCCTCACGGCCAAAAGTTGCAAAGCACTACAAGACGCAGGTGTCAATATCAACCTCGGTGCCCATGGTCAAATCCAGGGTATCGGCGCTCACTGGGAGCTGTGGATGTTTGCTCAGGGCGGTATGACCCCACTCCAAGCCATCCGTTCTGCCACCATCAATGGTGCCAAATACTTGGGTATGGAAAAACAAATCGGCTCCTTAAAAGCAGGAAAATTGGCAGACCTCATCGTCATCGACGGGGATCCACTAAAAGATATCCGAGCCACTGAAAAAGTGCAATACACCATGGTAAACGGCCGCTTATTCGAGAGCGAAACAATGACAGAAATAGGCCACGGTGCCAAAAAGCGCAGCAAATTCTATTTCGAGCAGGAAGGCGGCAGCAATATTTATCCCGTTTGGGCTGAATCCGATGCCATCAACCACGGACGATGTAGTTGCGGAAAATAAAGAAAAATGGGGCTGAACGATACGTGTCGGCCCCTTTTTTTTTGAGGTCTGATATCTGTGGTATCCGTGAGAAACAAATGGCTCACAGATAACACGGATTACACAGAACCGTTTCATCCATGCAAGGTGTGGCATCTGTGACAGAGAAATGGCTCACAGATTACACGGATTACACAGAACCGTTTCATTCATGCAAGGTGCGGCATCTGTGAGAAATAAAAATCATCTGTGCAATCTGTGGCATCTGTGAGAAATAAAAATCATCTGTGAGATCTGTGGCATCTGTGAGAGATAAATCATCCGTGCAATCTGTGAGAAATAAAAATCATCTGTGCAATCTGTGGCATCCGTGAGAAATAAAAATCATCTGTGAGATCTGTGGCATCTGTGAGAGACAAAAATCATCCGTGCAATCTGTGAGAAATAAAAATCATCTGTGCAATCTGTGGCATCTGTGAGAGATAAATCATCCGTGCAATCTGTGGCATCTGTGAGAGATAAATCATCCGTGAGATCTGTGGCATCTGTGAGAAATAAAAATCATCTGTGCAATCTGTGAAATCTGTGAGAGATAAATGGCTACTAGATTTCCTAAATGACAACAATTGTCAATGAAAAATCACTATTTTTGTACATCAAATCTAAAGAAATAAAAAAGTTCAAAATGGATACAAATGATTTAACTTACAAAATCAGGGGTGCAATATTCGCGGTACACAGTGAGCTTGGTCCAGGACTACTTGAAAGCGTTTATGAAGCAGCTTTAGCATACGAATTAATTGAAATGGGGCTTCATGTTAGATCACAAGTAAATTTGCCCGTCCTTTATAAATCAGTAAATCTTGGTATTGGTTTTAGAATGGACTTAATCGTGAATGACCAAGTGGTTATTGAAATAAAATCAGTTGAAACCCTTCACGATGTACACAAGAAGCAACTGCTCACCTACCTCCGGCTCTCAAATAAAAGAATTGGAATCCTAGTGAATTTTAATTCATCCACTTTGGTAGATAAAGGAAATTTAGTACGAATAATCAATGGATAAAATTCATATGTAAAAATCCTTGACAGAGAAATGGCTCACAGATTACACTGATTACACAGAACCGTTTCATCCATTCTAGGTGCGGCATCCGTGATAGATAAATGGCTCACAGATTACACGGATTACACAGAACCGTTTCATCTGTGCAATCTGTGGCATCCGTGAGAAATAAAAATCATCTGTGCAATCTGTGGCATCCGTGAGAAATAAAAATCATCTGTGCAATCTGTGGCATCTGTGAGAAATAAAAATCATCTGTGCAATCTGTGGCATCCGTGAGAAATAAAAATCATCTGTGCAATCTGTGGCATCCGTGAGAAATAAAAATCATCTGTGCAATCTGTGGCATCTGTGAGAAATAAAAATCATCCGTGAAATCTGTGGCATCCGTGAGAAATAAAAATCATCTGTGCAATCTGTGGCATCCGTGAGAAATAAAAATCATCTGTGCAATCTGTGGCATCCGTGAGAAATAAAAATCATCTGTGCAATCTGTGGCATC
>Ga0209278_1000405_pt1 | contig 36017 bp, 34 predicted proteins | sample JI81BgreenDNA_FD_187504 | JGI IMG/M metagenome (GOLD analysis project Ga0209278, IMG submission 187504) | Wastewater effluent complex algal communities from Wisconsin, to seasonally profile nutrient transformation and Carbon sequestration -... | ecosystem: Engineered > WWTP > Effluent > Algae...
CCAATGTATATCTTTGGACAAGCAGTATTTTGAGTACTCATAATTTTAAAGTTTAGGCAGCCACTTGTGGACTGCAGTTAATAAATTTTATTTGAGGCTCAAATTTACTGCTTTTACATAGGTGCTTGGCAATATGGAGGGTTTTGGGCTTAATTTAAAGTTGGTTTTGTACTTGAAAAGTCAGTGTTTAACCGAAAGTATAGGTCCCCGCCGTCGCGAGCATAAATAACCTCAACGGCTAGCGCGATGCCTCAGGCTCGTGCCTATAAAGTTGAGCAGCTAAAGCAAGCGCCAGCTGCACCATGGTTTATCATACCAGAACCCAACGATCCCTTAAATCCATCAACGGGTACTGGGGGTTACCAATTACCAAATCGTATTAGAGTAAACATATCTATAGCTAATAATTTAGGAGTTGTGGTCTTACAGCTACCCAATCATTTAGTACATTCAACTCCTGCACAAATTAATATGGCTAATCTACCATCAGGGAGTTATTTCGTAATGTTTGAATATTTGGGACAAACAGAAAGTTATACGATTGTAAAGATGTAAGGTTCTTAAAAATGTATAAAAAGCGACTTTTGAGTTTTTCAAAAGTCGCTTTTTTAGTGAATTGTTTCTCCATTTTTTAATTTTTACAACACAGTATCAATTCGCCCGTACTTTTCGGCGTTAAAGTAAGTACAATACGTATCACGAGGTTGAAATTTAAATCTATTGCCTCTTGCCAAATTTAAATTATCCCTCAAAAAATCCCTATTTTTGCAAAAAAAAACCTTCCATGTCTAAAGAACTCCTGCTTCAAGTTGCTCCTGAAATTGCAGTAAATGATAGTTTGCTAAAACAGCACATTGCAAAATCAGAACGCATCAGTTCTTCAGAAATTCAGCACATTACGATTTTAAAACGGTCGATTGACGCACGACAAAAAGCGATTAAAATCAATTTAAAAGTTGCCGTATTTTTTCAAGGAGAAGAAATTATCGAACGTACTATCGAACTTCCAGACTACAAAGACGTTTCAAATGCTCAAGAAGTAATCATTGTTGGAGCAGGACCCGCGGGACTTTTTGCAGCTTTGCAATTGATTGAGTTGGGATTGAAACCCATTGTGCTTGAACGAGGAAAAAACGTACAAGAACGCCGTCGGGATTTAAAAGCCATCAATCGGGACCATATCGTACATGAAGATTCCAATTACTGTTATGGCGAAGGGGGTGCCGGAACTTATTCTGACGGGAAATTATATACCCGTTCTAAAAAACGCGGCGATGTAGACAGAATTCTGGAATTGTTTGTAGCCTTTGGTGCTTCGCCAGATATTTTAATCGAAGCCCATCCGCATATCGGCACTAATAAATTACCCAAAATTATTCAAGCCATTCGAGAAAAAATCATCGAGTTTGGCGGACAGGTTTTGTTCAACACCCGTGTGGTTGATTTTCTTGTAAAAAACAATGCCATTGAAGGAGTGGTAACGCAAAATGGAGATAAAATTCTCGCAACCAACTTGATTTTAGCCACCGGTCATTCGGCTCGTGATATTTATGAATTGTTGCATCAAAAAGCCATTTTCATCGAAGCCAAACCTTTTGCAATAGGCGTTCGAGCCGAACATCCTCAGGAATTAATTGATAAAATTCAGTACAGTTGTGATTATCGTGGCGCATATTTGCCTCCAGCTCCGTATTCGATTGTGAAGCAAATCAACGGTCGTGGTATGTATTCGTTTTGTATGTGTCCCGGTGGCGTGATTGCTCCATGTGCCACAAGTCCCGGCGAGGTTGTAACCAATGGTTGGTCGCCATCTAAACGGGATCAAGCGACTGCTAATTCGGGAATTGTAGTCGAATTGAAACTGGACGATTTTAAGCCATTTGCTAAATTCGGACCACTTGCCGGAATGGAATTTCAAAAAAGCATCGAGCAACAAGCCTTCCGCTTGGCGGGCGAGACCCAAAAAGTTCCAGCCCAACGAATGGTAGATTTTACGCAAAGTAAAGTTTCTACTTCCATTCCAAAAACGTCTTATGTGCCAGGAACGACTTCGGTAGAATTGGGTCGGGTATTTCCTGGTTTTATAACCCAAACTTTAAGAGAAGGTTTTGTAGAATTTGGAAAGTCAATGAAAGGTTACTTGACAAACGAAGCCATTTTGCACGCACCAGAATCGAGGACTTCATCACCGGTTCGGATTCCGAGGGACCCGATTTCGTTAGAACATTTGCAAATTAAAGGATTATATCCTTGTGCAGAAGGAGCGGGTTACGCGGGCGGAATTATTTCGGCAGCGATTGATGGCGAAAAATGTGCATTGAAAATTGCAGAACAATTGTCATAGTTTACTTGCAATCTTCATATTTTTGAATAATAGTATCAAACTGTTTGAACACGTTCTGATAGTAAAGCAATAAGTCGCCGCGTCTTTTGTCTGCGGGAATAGAATAATACTGCCGCATCATTGCTCTACTGGATTCTTTAGCTTCTTTTTTAAGTTTCTTTTTTTCCTCTCTAGATAAACTCTCCTCAAAGCCTCTATCGTCAAGACCAGCTACTAGTTCTGGACAATCTTTAAACAAATTTTTCAAGGGATTGACTAAGCGTTGTCGCATTGTAAACATATCTTGAACTTCGAAATTGAAATAATCAATAGCATAATTTTCCTTCGCATTCTGGTAATAAAATAATTCGGTCACTGTAATTGTTTTGGACGGGTTTCGGTTGCCAGGGTTTGAGGATACTTCGCGGTGGTAAAAACCATAAAGATTGATTTTGCCACTTCGCAAAAGTGGTAAGAACATGCGTACTTTTGATTCTTCTAGCATGCCCATTCGGTTTATATTTCGAATAAAAAGCGCTTTGTATTCTTTATCGAAATCTATATAATGAAGAATGATTTTGTCAATGTTCTCGATAGGCACTTTACTAGCTTCAGCTTCTGGATTCAACTTAAAGTTAATACTCTTGTCGTTGTAAATCAATCCTTGTTCAAAGGTTCCGAAGAAATTAAAATCGAAAAATTTATTTTCAAGAAAAGAGTCAATTAGTCCTTTTTCAGATTGTCCGTTAGTGTAATAAATAGTAGCGCTTTGATAATTCGCTTGGCTACAAATAGTTATAAATAAAAAAAGTAAGGTAAAATGTAGTTTCATGCTGCTGGTTTTAAGAACTTGTTTATGGTTTGTAAATTTATGGAAATTTAAATACATAAATTTATTTTTAAAAAATTTACTTTAAAATCAAACTCCAAACGCTTTTACGTTCGTTAAATATATCACAATCTCATAAAATGGTTTTAAGCTCGTAAGTTTTTTGTATTTTTGAGGATTATCTAAGAAGCGTCATTTTCTTTTTTATTCGATTTTTTGTGCGTAAGAAATGAGTTTGCGTGAAGGATGGTAGCGGAGCTCTTTTTTGTGCTCGTCCTGAAAGGCGAGGACAAAAAAAGCGGGAGCGAACAGCCTGACCCGACCTTTTTCGGGAGGGTCACGCCCAAAAAAAGAAATTAGATAGTGGTTTTGGTCTTAATTTTTGAGGTTATTTCATGGAAGAACAAGTTATTTTAGTAAACGAGCAGGACGAACCAATTGGGTTGATGAACAAGTTGGAGGCTCATGAAAAGGCGGTTTTGCATCGGGCGTTTTCGGTTTTTATTTTGAATGATAAGAAAGAAATCATGTTGCAGCAGCGGGCTTCTCATAAGTATCATTCGCCGTTGTTGTGGACCAATACGTGTTGCAGTCATCAGCGAAGTGGCGAGACCAATATTGGTGCGGGTGTGAGACGTTTGCGGGAAGAGATGGGTTTTACGGCCGACATCAAAGAGCTTTTTCATTTTATTTATAAAGCGCCGTTTGACAATGGTTTGACCGAGCACGAGCTGGATCATGTGATGATTGGGTACTATAATGGCGAGCCTGAGATTAATCCAGAGGAGGTGGAAAACTGGAAGTGGATGGGAATTGAGGCGGTGCGGGAAGATATGCAGGTGAATCCCGGAATTTACACGGTTTGGTTTAAGATTATTTTTGATGAATTTTATCATTATTTAGAAGAACATACTTTATAAAATAGCAACATGAAAGTTACCATTTCGAGAAAGGCACATTTTAATTCGGCACATCGACTGTATCGTCCGGATTGGTCGGATGAAAAGAACCAAAGTATTTTTGGTAAATGCAATAATCCTAATTTTCACGGACACAATTACGATTTGATTGTGAGTGTTACCGGCCATATCGACCCTGAAACGGGTTATGTGATGGATGTGAAAATTTTGAGCGATTTGATTAAAGAAGAGGTTGAAAACAGGTTTGACCATAAAAACTTGAATTTGGATGTTCCTGAATTTAAAAATTTAAACCCAACTGCCGAAAATATTGCAGTGGTCATCTGGGACAAGCTTCGAGCAAAAATAAGTACCGACTTTGATTTAGAAGTGGTTCTGTATGAAACGCCTCGAAATTTTGTAACCTATAAAGGAGATCGATAGAGGCTTTGTCTCGGTTTTGTACTTTTTTGATTGTCAAATTTTTAGTAAAAGAACAGGTATTAGACTATTTCGTACTAATTATGTAATTTGGTTGTCGGTTTTACGAAGATTATGTGTACTTTTGCACACGGAAATTAAAAAATAATAAAATGGCCAACATTAAGAATTTAAAAAAAGACATCAACTACGTTTTAGGTGATATTATTGAAGCAGTGTACTTGTATGAAATGACTACAACAGGAAAACCAAGTGCAGAAACCAATGCATTGATTGACGAAGCGATTGCTGCTTTTGATGCATTAATTGCAAAAGTAAATGCTAAAAACGTTGAAAATAAAAAAGCACATTTCTCTCAAATCAACAAAGATTTAGAAGAAACTGCAAATCAATTAGTTGCTAAAATCAACGCTTTGTAGTAAAAAAAACTGCAAAAAAGCGGCGATAATATTTGCAAATTTAAATTTCAGTCTTATATTTGCATCCGTATTGAAACGCCAGCGTAGCTCAGTCGGCTAGAGCAGCTGATTTGTAATCAGCAGGTCGTGGGTTCGAGTCCCTCCGCCGGCTCCAGAAAAAACCATAGCATTAAGTTGTTATGGTTTTTTTGTTTAAGGTCAAAAATAACTTTTTTAAGATGTTAGAAAATGGGTTTTATTTTTGAATGTAGTATTTAGTTCTTATTTTATTTGATTTCAGAGGGTGAGTTGTACCTTAAGTAATTTACTGTTTTTGAAGAAGTTGTAAATTGTTTCCATATAGAATAAGCCTTTAGAAATTATAATTAAAGATAATATATGTTACTTGAAAATGGAAATTAACCAAATGAAGCAACCGATAGCATTGTGCTAGGAAGGCTTGTATACCGATAATTATCGGCACAGGCTAGGAACGATTTTTTTGCAGCTGAATGAGGTAATAAAATCACTTTATGTAAATCATTATAATTCTAAAAGCCAAGGTTATATTTTTACAATTTGTACAGTAATTTCTTGCTTCATTGATTTCATTTAAACATATAAATACTTTTGATACTCTATAAAATTATTTCTAATGGTTTTTAAATCTCCAAGTATTGGTTTTGCATCGGCGATGGTTTTATATTTAAGTTGAAGGAATGTTCCTAATTTTTCATCGTCTAGTTCGTAAACGCCGTTTAGTATGTATTGGTTTAATACAAATTCTAAAAATTCTTGATGGTTAGCATTTAACGCTGCGAAATGTTCTCTCATTTTAGCCGCTCTTTGTTCTCTTTCTAGAATTTCTGATTGGTAAGCTACATAAGATAACACATCATAAATATCGCTGTTTTCTGCTTTAAGAATTTTTTGAAACTCTAACAGTTGCTCTTTTGTAAATCCTTTTTCAGAAAGTTTTTCTAATAAACTTTTTCTTGTTGAAGGAACACACCATTGTGTTTTTAAATCTTCTTCTGAATGGAATAAATCAGGAATTGAACCGTATAGTGTTTTTAAGAATTCTGTTGCTGTAATGGGTTTACCATCTGGACTCCAAAAAGTAGTAGTTGTCATGGATTGTAACTGACGAACTTTTCCATCTGACAATACTACTTCGATTATTTCTTTTTGATTTTCGCAACGACATTCGATGTAGCCACACATTTCACATGGTTCTTTATCTGGTTTTGGACAAATGCATGGTTTTTGACTGCAAACTGAACATTCTTTTAATGGAATTCTAGGTTCTTTTGGTTCTGGTTCTATTGGTTCGCCATCCCAAGCTGGGTCATTGAAATGTTTGTAGGCTTTTACAAAATCGTAAATAGTGAAGTAATCTTTACCCTCGAACAAACGCGTACCACGCCCTACAATCTGCTTGAACTCAATCATAGAGTTAACTGGTCGCATTAAAATAATATTGCGAATTTCGGGAGCATCTACCCCTGTACTTAACTTTTGTGATGTTGTAAGGATTGTAGGTATCGATTTTTCATTGTCTTGGAAATCTCTTAAATGTTTTTCTCCTATTACACCATCGTTTGCTGTTACTCTTTGACAATAATTAGGGTTTTTACTTTCGCAGTGTTGGTTGATTAAATCTCTTACCGCTAAGGCATGGTCTTGGGTAGCACAGAAAACTAAGGTTTTTTGATTCTGATTGATCATTTTCAAAAATTCCTTTACACGGTATTCTTCTCTGGCTTTTATGGTAATGATTCTGTTGAAATCGCTTTCTGTATATTCTCTTGCGGCATCTACTTCGCCCGAAACTAAAATATCATCTGAAGTAAACTGATATTCGTCAATATTAGTTTGAATTTGTTTTACTCGGAATGGTGTTAAGAAACCATCGTTGATTCCTTCTTTTAATGAATACACTGAAACGGGTTCACCAAAATATTTATAGGTATCGCCGTTTACATCGCGTTTTGGTGTAGCAGTTAATCCTAATTGGGTTGCAGGTTCAAAATATTCCAAAATAGCTCTCCAGGTACTTTCATCATTGGCGCCACCACGGTGACATTCGTCTACAATAATAAAGTCGAAGAAGTCTTTTGGATATTGACCGAAATTTGGTTCTTCTCCTGACATAAAGGTTTGGAAAATGGTAAAAAAGATACTTCCGTTTGTGGGTACTTTTCCTTTTTTACTAATTTCTGATGGCTTAATTCGTTTTAAAGCATCCTCTTCAAAAGCACCGAAAGCATTAAAGGCTTGGTCTGCTAAAATGTTTCTATCGGCAAGGAATAAAATTCTTGGGCTACGGATTCCATCTTTGTTGATGTTCCATTTGGCTTGGAATAGTTTCCATGCAATTTGAAAAGCTACGGCTGTTTTTCCTGTGCCGGTTGCTAATGTGATTAATATTTTCTTTTGGTCGTTTGCGACCGCTTTTAATACTTTATTTATGGCATTTTGTTGGTAATATCGTAGTTCCCAACTTCCTCCTTTGGTTTCGAAGGGTACATTAAAAAAGCGTTGTTCCCAGTTGAAAGCTTCTGGTTTTTTCTTTTTTTCTACTGCATACAAATTTTCCCATAATTGTTCTGGTGTAGGGACTTCTGTAATGTCGCCTTCCTTTCCTTGAAGGTCAGCCATGTAATATTTTACACCATTAGTACAAATGGCATATCTCAAATTTAAACGAGTAGCGTAATCTTTAGCTTGTGCCAAACCTTCGGTATAATAACAGCCTTCTGCTTTTGCTTCTAAAACGGCTACATTACGATTGTTGAATTGCAGAATGTAATCGGCTTTATCAGGCATGGCACGTTTACCACTTCCAATAAGGCGACCTTTTGTAATGGGATATTCTCTGCGAATTCTACTTTCAGGAACAACTGCCCAACCTTGTTGTTGCAAATGAGGGTCAATTAATTCGGCACGTGTTTCGGATTCGTTTCTCATTTTTGTCATAATATTTATAAAGTACTCAATACAATAATCTATATAATGTTTTATAAAAACATCTTTTTTACCCCTTGATTTATAAGCACTTATTGTTTTATTGCTTTTACCTTATTTGTTTTATTGAGCATTTTATTGAGTAATTTTTGATTTACTTAAATGTTTTGCTCAATAATTTGCACTATAGAATTAAAGCAGAATTAAAGCAGAATTAAAGCATTTTGTTGTTTTCTTACATATTTTGCTTTAATTGATACTTCATTCCTCTTGTACCACCAGTTGAAACTAAAATTTCTTTTACAACCATATTTTTTAACATTCTCTTTACTTTATATTGATTAATTTCTAATCCTATTCTTTGATGTATTTCGCTGAATCCACTATCTGGATAGGCCGTTAAATCTTTAATAATCAACTCCTCTAATCGATAATCTTCAATGTTTTTTAAATTGGTTTTACCTTTAAAATTAATTTTACGGATAAATTCAGGATTAACAGCATATTGTGTGCCTTTACCTTTCCCTGTTTTAATAACTAATTCTAAATCAATTAATCGACCTAACCAATTTCTTAAACCAACTTCTTCATTTTGATTTAAGATGCTGGATATTTCAAGAGCTGTATACGATTGTTGCTGTGCTAAAAGCCCTAAAGAGATTAATTCTTTTTGTTTTAAAGTAAATTCGTTACTTGCTTTATCCATTAATCGAACTACTTCTTTGCTCACGAATTGTTTTTTTACAATTACAGTTACTCTTTCATTTGTTTCAATAACGGTTGGCAATGGTTTTCCTGAACCTAATAATTTTGCATATACTAAATCATAACCACTGCCTTCTTTTTCCATTAAACCTAAATCGTAGAAAACTTTTGATAAATGTTCATTTCTTCTTATGGATTGGCTTAAAATGTTTTTTGGTGTAACCCCAAACGGTAATCTTCCTGGACTATGAATTTCCATTCTGTCAGGATATATATTTATAAAAACATCACCCCTAGTGGTGTATGTTCTATGAACCAAAGCATTAACCACTAATTCTCGCACTACTTCAATAGGGAAAAAAGGAATATTTTTTCTGAACATCCCTTCAGATACTTCGACACTTTCTTGCCAGTCTGGCACATCGTTTAGTACTTTTTCTAAGAGTTCTTTTGGATTGGCGAAATAATCATCTAATAATAGTTTCCAAACTTTTTCATCTTTATCATCATATCGAATAACCTGAATAGCAGGAGGATATAATAATGAAGCTCTGTCGTTTCTTTTACCAATCCAAAGAATTCCTAAATTGGTTAAATACCCATTTTTTTGAATAAAATAAAAATCAAGTATTTCATCATCGCTCATTTCTTTGATGAAGGAACTTACCCGCTGCGAATTTCTAATGTCTCGAAGGAAATTAAGTCGTTTTGATTCATCATATTGAGAAGCTGGCACTTTCTTAGTGATTTGTTCTTCCCAAACAAAGGCATTTTTATCAGCAGCTAAGCGTGCCATTTCATCTGGTGGTATAGGCTTACATTCGTCATGAACTCTTACATAATATTTACCATCAGTAGTTGAAGCAATGGTTTGTGCATTTCTAAAAATTTGAACTTTTAAAAATTCGGCTTTGTTTTCTGCTGTTTCAATAGTTACCGCAATACTAACATTAATGGTTCTTTGTGCTATGTTTTTTTGAATAATATCCGGTTGGTTTCTATCTGCTATTTTTTGTTTTTCGGGTGGTAAGGTAGCTGCATCTTCAATACCAATATAGATAAAACCGCCTTGTGCATTAGCAAAACTAACACAATCTTTGGCTAATTCATCCCAATCGGTATTTTTTCCTTTAAGGAATTTGAGTGATTTTTTATCTATGTTTTTATTTTCTTCCATTACACTTTTTCTATTGCTGCAGTGCTTAACTCCCCTTTAAACGCTTTCTCTAAAATACTTTTTTTGAGTTCTTCTAGGTTAGCTAGTTTTTGTTGGTATTTGGTTACTAATACATTGGTTTGTTCTTGTAATTGGTCTAGTTGAGTGACGATTTGTTGTTGGGTTTCTAATGATTTTGGATAATTAATTAATTGAGATTTAACCTCTCCATCAGTAACAGCCGGATAACTAGCACCTTTTTGTAATTTTTCAATATTTTCTAGAAAATATGAAGTCAATAAATAATAATAAATCATTTTTGGTAATAATTTATTATTGTTATTCCTTAAAACTACATATCCTGTACTGCATATTTGTGAGTCAAAATTCTTATCGATTAAAGCAACTCTTCTTAATGTAGGACGAACTGTAGCAAAAATGACGTCATTTTCTAAAATAAGTTTTCTTGCTCTACTTGGAGCATTATCAGAATTAATTTCTGAAAACTCTGTTATTTCTAGTTTATTTCTATCAACAGCAGAAACATCTACATACCTAAATGTTTTTCCAGGGAAATCTTTTGGATTTATATTTTTGGTTTTAATTAAAACATTGTCTAGTTTTTCTTCAATAAAACCCTCACCTTTTTCAGAAAAAATTTGATTCAATTTGGATTGAAACAATTCTTTTGCGTTGGCGATGTTTTTTTCTATATTGGCTTTGGCTTGGTCTATGGCTGCAAAAGCTTGGTCGAGTTTGGCTACTATGGTGCGTTGTTTAGTAATTGACGGCACTGGAATTTGAAAGTTTTTTATTTGTTCTGTAGAGAGATTTGGCTGTGCAGCTCCACCAGCAATTTTCAAACTTTCTTCCGATTTTGTATGCAAAAAATAGAATAAATATTGACGGTCTAAATTTTTTTTGGGTGAAAATTTTCCAACACGTTGATTCAAATAATAAATATTATCAGTTTGATTAATACCTATCTTTCCTGTTGTCCCACCTGACATTGCAATTATTATATCATTTTTTAAAACTTTATATCTCTCAAAATCTTCTTTGTAATCATTTACATCAAAAAAGACTAAATCTTTTGTTGATATATGGTTATTTTGAATATTAGAAATTCTTAAAATTGGTAGCCCATCAGATTTAAATTTATTACTTTTAAATGCAAAACCATTTTGAAAATCACAAACTTCACTAAGCTTTTTTATTTCTCTTACATCACTCATAATCAAATCAATTCATTTAAAGTTCCTAAAAGTTTCACAGTATCATTTTCTAATTTAGTAAAAGCAAACCATTTTTTACCTAAATCTTTGAGTGATGCTCCAATGTGGTACACTTCTTTATTGTCAATTATCAAAAATCTATCGTGTGATAAATTGAATTTTTTAATCACAAAGTTGGGATATTGTGTATTAGCTTTTTGTACGTCGAGTTCTAGTTTTTGGGTAGGTTGTTGCATCAATAAAGTTACTTGTACGTTTTCTTTTTTTGCAGTTAATAACGTAATTACGGTATCATCTGTATAATTATCAATCAATGTAATATTTTTTTCAGCCTTTTTGATAAGTTGGTTTATAAATGAGTAGGCATCATACGTTTGTCCGTTAAAGAAAATGCCTTGTTTGGGTAATTCTTTGTGGTTTTCTAACACATCAAAAATTTTATCAAATTGTTGTGTTGTACTTAATTTGAATTGTTCAAAATCAGTAGAAAGTTGCAATAAGGACAAATTGTTATGAATACTTTTTCGCATTTGCACAAAAGCTTGCATTATTTGTATGCTTACTTGCACAGCAGTTTCACTTTTTAAAACAGCCGAAAGCATGGCAACGCCTTGTTCTGTAAATGCATAGGGATTAGTGCTTGCGTGTTTTAGATTAGCAAACCGGTCACAATTTGTGACCAGTTCTATCTTTTCTATAGCAGTTAACTGAAAGCGGAAATTTTCTGGAAAACGTGCTATATTTCTTTTAACCGCTTGATTGAGTACTTTAGTTTCCACCTGATACATTTCTGCCAAATCTCTATCTACCATCACTTTTTCTCCTCTAAAAGTAAAAATGCGATTTTCTATTGGTATTAAATCATTCTTCATTACACCAACTCATTTAAAGTTTCTAAAATGGCATTCGTTTCTTCGTCCAAAGTTTGCATTTCATCTAAAATTAATGCTGGTTCACGTAGTGGAGCTTCTTCGGGTTTGTTTGGGTTTTTAACCGAAAGGTCGCAAGTGGCTTCGAGAACCTCAGCCACCGAGAGGTTCCAAGATTTTTCGGTTTCGGGTTTTGTAGCTAGTAAATCTATAAACTCTTGTAAATCGTTATCGTTTAATGGGTTGGTTTTTCCCATATTCCTACCTGCATCAAACTGATAGTACCAAATGTTTTTTGTGGGTTCGCCTTTGGTAAAAAACAACACCACTGTTTTAACTCCTGCCCCTAAGAACGTTCCTTGTGGCATGTCGAGTATCGTGTGTAAATTACAGGTTTCTAATAAGTGTTGGCGTAAAGCTACTGAAGCATTATCGGTATTACTTAAAAACGTGTTTTTAATTACCACCGCTGCACGACCGCCAGCTTTTAACGACTTAATAAAGTGTTGCATGAACAAGAACGCTGTTTCTCCTGTTTTGATGTCGAAGTTTTGTTGCACCTCGATACGTTCTTTACCGCCAAATGGTGGATTAGCAAGGATGATATCGTAACGATCTTTTTCTTGAATGTCTCGTATGTTTTCGCCTAGCGTATTGGTGTGCACAATGTTTGGTGCTTCGATGCCATGTAAAATCATGTTCATTGTTCCAATGATGTAGGCTAAGTTTTTCTTTTCTTTTCCGAAGAAAGTATTGTCTTGCAACTGCTCTAAATTGGCAGCTGTTTTTTCCATTTTCTCATATAAATACTCGTACGCTTCACACAAGAAACCTGCAGAACCACAAGCAGGATCGTATATTTTTTCTCCAACTTTTGGATTCATTACTTTAATCATCGTACGAATCAATGGTCGTGGTGTATAATATTGTCCACCATTACGACCGGCATTGCCCATATTTTTAATCTTGGTTTCGTACAAATGCGATAATTCGTGTTTGTCTACACTGGTTCCAAATGGTAAACCGTCGACCATGTTGATGATTTCGCGCATATTGTACCCCGATTTGATTTTATTGCTTAACTCGGAGAAAATTTCACCAATTTTATATTCAATGGTTTTTGGATTATCGATGTGTTTTTCCTTGAAACTTGCTAAGTATGGGAATAATTCAAATTCTACAAACTTTACTAAATCAGGTCCGATTAGTGCTTTGTGGATGTCGATTTCTCCTTTTTCATTTTTAGGAGCTGCCCAAGTTTCCCATTGGAATTTTGGTTCTAGGATAGCTGTATAATTTTTTCCTTCCAGTATGGCTTCGTCTTCGCGGTTTTTGTCAAAACTATCTAAGTATCTTAAAAACAATACCCAAGAGGTTTGCTCGATGTAATCGATTTCTGAATCTGCTCCTGAATCTTTATATAGTAAGTCGTCAATGTTTTTAAATGTTTGCTCGAAATTGGCCATTGTATTTTTGTAAGTTTATTAATTCGTAAATATAGTGAAAAGCATTAGAAAGAAAAATGCGTAAATCCGCATTCTTACTAAAAAACAAGAAAAATACTGCAAATTTCAGCAGGGTGTAGGGTGTAGGGAAAAGACGTGAAAAAGATTTTTATTTTTTCAGAAATAAAAAAAAACGGATTAATTTGGTGAATTGGGTGCAAAATACACTTAGTCCTTTATTGATTTGCTTTGGATTGTGCCGCTGTTGCTAGAAAATTTGAAAAGTAAAAAAACGGCAACTATTTGTGTGGAAATTTGGTTACAACCGCATCTTCCGAGCCTCTAAAAGGGGACTGATTTTATGTGAATGGATGAAAAAAAAAGTGGATTTTATAGTTAAATTGGCTCACATAAAAAAATCGTAATTACTTTAAAAAAAAGTGATTACGATTTTTTCAGTGGAGTCGGGGAGAGTCGGACTCGCCTTAAAAGTAAGCACAGATTATGGTTTAGTTTATCAAGAAAAATTAGTGACTGAATGATTTTTTAAAAAAAATAACTCTGGCTACTGAACTGCTACAATCGTTCAATGTATCAGGAAAAAATGTACATCCAATACATTCTGTTTACTTAAAAAAAGTTCCGATAATAACCCTAAAAAATAACCTGAGGTTTTATAACGTGAGTTCGATGTAAAATAAAGCAACAAGTTGTTTATTTTCAATAATTTATTGTAAAATAATTATTGAAATTTTGTGAATTTTGTGTGTTCTTTGTGAGTTTTGTGTTAAAGCTAAAAAAATTGTTACACAAAATATACAAAGAGTATACAAAAAACTCAAAGCTATTGAAAAACAATAGTATAAATATCGAATTCACGTTAATATAAGTTTCTTACCACTAGAAGTTAATTGTACCACGTGCTCAATTCTCTTTCTTGAGCTCTTCCACAAACGTAGATAAAAGCTTTCCATACTTGGATTGAGCCACTTTTGGCGTAACACTTTTCTGGATGGTATCTAAATATTTAATATTCGCGTTGCTAAGTTCGGATAAAGCGATGTATGGTGCCACTTCGTGCGATTTATGCACTAAGGCAAAATTAATGGCATACAAATATTTTCGCTTCAGTTTCTGATTGTATTTGTTCTCGATACTATCTACATCTTGCAATCGCTTAAACCGTATGGCATCAAATTTTTCTTTCGAAATCTGCAACAATTCGCTTTTAAATTTGGTATTTACTTTTTGGAATTGTTCAAAAAGAGCATGATTTTCAGAACCGCTAACTTTAGCATTGGCATAAAAATAATCCAAATCAGTGTTGACATTGATAGTACCTTGTTCGGCAAAAATAGGCAAACTGTTATCTACTGATTTTGTAACACCTCGGTCTATGGTGAGATAAACCAATTCCGGTGATTCTAAATCAAAATCAAACTGAAATTTTGAATCTCCCATCATTTTTACGCTATCAATGGTTTGCATGATGGTATCGTTCATTTTCTGTAAATAAACAGTTCCAGCCGAAAATCCTTCGATACTGCCAATAATGTGTGTGTTGGTCTCGGGTTTATCTTCTTTGCAACTCATCAACACAAGAAGTAGTGCAGGTACATAAAATAGGTGTTTCATCTGTTTTTGTTTTTTGGCAAAATAATAAAAAAATCCCCAATAAACAGATGTTCTTGGGGAATTTCTCGTTCGGAATTTTGATGAAAAATTAGCCTTTCAGCCATGCTTCTTTTAAAGAAAGTTTTGCTACTTCGGTAAATTCGAAACCAGGAACCATTTCAGTGGGCAAAACGGCTTTTCCGCTAAACGATTTTTCTACGCCTTCGCGTTTTATGGTAAAGGTAACGTCGTCATTTTCTTGCAGCGAAGTGCTCCACATTATTAAATCGTTTATCGAATCTAAGTTGTATTTTTTCCCGTTTACGGCTACCAAAATATCGCCTGGCATAACCCCAATATTTTTCAAAAACGGCTGCATCGGTGCATTCGGGATAAAACTAATCTCCTTTGTATTCGGGTCAATCGTGATGAGTGGCGCTTGTTCTTTGATAAATAAATTGCCCACCGTGCTTACCATCGTTGAGGTAACACCCATTTTTTTGAAATAGTCTTTATACGGAATAGGCGTGTAGCCACTAACATATTGGGTAAGAAAAGAACCAACTTCTGGATACGTCAATTGCATGATTTTTGCGAATAATGCAGCGTCTTCAAAAGCCTTCGTTGTGCCATATTCAACGGAGAGTTGTTTCATTAAGTCAAGAATACCGCGTTTGCCATTGCTTTTTTCTCTGATTTCAATGTCTAAACACATCGCAATCAAAGCGCCTTTTTGATACACATTCAAATATTGGTCTTTGTAGGGTTTGATAAGTACATTGGCACTCATTTTAGTAAAAGGAAGCATGTCGTTCATGGTCGATGCATTGGCAATTTTTTCAGCCATTCGCTTGTAAAATTCGCCCTCGGTAATTAAGCCTTGGTTGACCTGAAATAAATTAGCAAAGTATTCCGTAACACCTTCATACATCCATAAATGTTCAGACATTTTCGGGTTATTGAAATCAAAATTTTGAATCTCTTTCGAATGTATCGTTAAAGGCGTTACAATATGAAAAAACTCGTGCGAAACCACATCTTTCAGTTGCTCTTGCAGTTCTTTCATAGGCATCAGTTCAGGCATTACCACCGTGGTTGAAGTCGGGTGTTCTAAAGCACCATAACCTTCCGCATCAGGTTTTGAATTATCGGTTAGGTATAGCAAAACTGCATATTTTTTAGTCGCATCAAAATTGCCTAAAAAAGCTTTTTGAGCTGTCATCATCTTTTGCATTTCGGGCGTGATGCTTGCCGCAGTAACCAAGCCGTTGGGCGAATAAACGGCTATCAAAATCTCCATGCCTCGTACTTCAAAAGTGGTATAATCGGGCTTGGCATACATAATCGGATTTTCTACCAAAGTAGCATATTTACTGGCTGAAAAAACATCTTTTGTGGCCGAAGCGTCTGTATCTGTCATTGCCGTAGCACCCCAAAGTACCGCCGGATGGGTCACCGTGAGCTCATACGGCGTGTTGGTATAACCATCAAAATAGCCAATAAAAGCATGGGTATTGATCATGAAATTTTTACCTTCCTCGATGTTACTTCCAGCAGGCGAAAAAATCTCGTGGGTATCTTCAATGTCATACGTGTCATTTACTTGATAAACAATAGTTTTGGCTTTCGCAGCAGTATTTATTTGCCATGAGTTATCGTCTAGTTTAACCACTTCAAGTGGCGTTCCTTTAGAGTCTAAGGCTTTAAATTGCTCAATGTATTTGCCATAATCATCCTCAGAATAGGTTCCCGGAATAATTTTCGGAACGCGATAAATCAGGCTCGAAGCTTTCGTCACGGGCACTTTTACCGTAACCGTTACCTGGTCGTTGGTTATTGTATTCAAATCCATATTGACCTGGATTTTTCCTTGCGAGAAACCAAAAGTGGCGTGCATCAATGCTACAAAAATGCTTATTCTATAAATGGATTGCATAGAGTATAATTTTAAATTCTCCTGATTAGACTATTTATAGGTCTTTTTGTTACATCTTTTTTTGGGCGTGCCCCGCCGCGGCGAGGCACGCCCCACTAGGGCGGGTCGTGCCTCGCCGTGGCGGGTCGGGCTGTCCATTCCCGCTTCCCGCCTGAAAAAGGCGGGAGAGCTCCATTTCCATCCCTCACGCGGCTACACCTGAAAAGATAGGTCTACATGGAAAATAATCGATCAGGGTGCTGTGGTGTATTATTTGGTTTGCATTGCAATCCAGCGGGTCATCAAGTGCAATACTTCGGGTGCAAAAGTTTCTTCCAATTGTCCATATTCTTCCAATGTACACGTTTTACAGCGCTGAAATAAATGATTCAATCCGGGTAAAATTTCCACTTGAATGTTTTTATTACCGCCTGCTTTGAGTGCGTTTTCAATGCCTTGCGTATTTAAACTTGGTGTAACTTGTAGGTCTTTCTCGCCGTTTAAAACCAATACCGGACATTTTACTTTTTTTAAATCCTCCTGCGGATTGTGTTTCATAAAAAACTGTAGCCACGGCGAGACCATGCTATTTACCTGTTCTTGCAGTTCGGTGGCTGATGGTCGTTCGTTTTCGGCCATCGTTTTATATTCCGATTCAAAATGACTTTTTAACTGTTTTTTGGTTGCCTCAATATCCGTATTCGATTTTAAAATAGCATATATCTTTTGATTCGAAACTTTGGCTTGCTCGAGTTGTTCGTTGGTCATGCCGCGTTGTTTCCCGATTTCATAATTTTGGTTTAACAAAAGTGCATCACCCGGAATTCCTGTTCCTGCAAGTAAAATCAAGAACGCAATTTTTTTGTCTTTTGCAGCCAGCATAGGTGCTATCATTCCTCCTTCAGAATGTCCGATAATGCCTATTTCTTTAGGGTTTATTTCGCTTCGCGTTCTTAAATACGCAACGGCAGCTGCGGCATCGGTGGCAAAATCAGCTGAGGTAGAATGCATCAAACTTCCCTTCGATTGACCCACACCTCTGTCGTCATAACGCAAGACGGCAATGCCGTTTCGAGTGAGGTAATCTGCAATGACCCAAAATGATTTGTGACCAAAAAGTTCGGAATCTCTGTTTTGCTGACCACTTCCTGAAATCAAGACGACTGCAGGAAATTTTCCTTCTTTTTGTGGCAAAGTCAATGTTCCAGCCAAAGCAAAATTTTCGCTGACATTCGTAAATTGAACTTCTTCACTGTAATAAGGAAATGGAGGTCGTGGTTCTTGAGGTCGAACCATTTTTTCAACTCCTTTGGTTAAATTCATTGCGGTAGAAAAGTTGCTTTGTTTAAATGTTCCAACTATTTCAGTATCATTTTTTAGTTCGCCGACATATTCTAACGCAAGGGTTTTTACCTTGATTACTAGTTTATTGTCGGTAAATTGTACCTCACTGCAAGGAATATCTTTTGCTCCTTGTTTCGGACTGTCCATAGTTGCCGTATACCTGTCGGCTGTTTTAACAAAATTAAAAACCAGCGGGAGTTCCATTCCTTGTACTTTTAGCGTGCCCGTCCAACCACCCGAAAGGTCTTGAGAAAAGAGTGGAGCATTGACTAGCATGATGAGGCAGAAGAGTGCTTTTTTCATAATGAGTTTAATTTAACGTGAGTTTGATAGAAAAAGTAGATGTAACGTATTGATTTGTAAACCTTAAAAAATTAACAGCAAGTAAACTTTGTGAAACTTCGTGGGAAGCCTTAGAACCCTTCGGGTTCTGATGTTTATAGAAATAATAAAAATCCATGCTTCACGAAGTTTCCGCCTTCGTGGAAGCGATAGAAGGTCTCTGACCTTCATAAACTAAAGTTGTTTCTCATTTGTGATTGATACTTTTTATTTTTTTTTTATAGTTCAGTCAAAGACTGAAAAACACATCCACGAAGTCAGGAGACTTCGCGGAGCGGATTATTTTTTTCATGATGCGACTAATTGAAAAGGTAAAAAATTATTTTCGAAACTATTTCTGCAATAAGTAGAGTGATGGCAAAAAGCACTACCTCGACCGCACCTTTGGCATTTGTGGCAACTTTATATCCTTTATAAAGCAAGTAAATAAACCAGGCTAAGAACAACAGCGACACAATGGTAAACAAAAATAAAAGTACGATATTGATACTTTCGAAATTGGGAAACACTCCTGGCTGAGCGGTAAGAAATTGTTTCATTAAGTTTTCACTTTCAATCAAAATCACATTATTCCAATTTAAAAAGGGTAAAAAATAATACGGGATTCGAGCAATTAAACTCGTTGCAAAAATATCGATGAAACGCGTTTTATTGTTTCTAATTTTTCCAAGGGTAAAAAGCGTTAACGATAAAACAGCAACGTTTAATGCATTGTCCCTCAAGGTATCTCGTATAAATGTTGGCGTATAAAAATGCAAATCAAGCACTCCATCAAATCGGGCATTGAAGTGTGCACCTGCAAGGCTCAGGATAACAGTTGCCGCAATACCAAACACGACTAGAGCACGCTCCGAAAACTGTTCAAACGGATTTAATAAAAATTTCTTCATGATGGTTATTTTGGTTGTAGGGTTTTTATTTTTTCAATAATGTCGTCCAGTTTGTTTCGTACGGTAGGATAGCTTTTGCCCATTTGGTTTGCCATTTCTTTCAAACTTCCGCTAGAGAGAAAAAAATCTAAAATAAATTGCTGTTCTTCTGCCGGAATGTGCAATAGCAAGGGCAAAATATAGTTTCCTGAAACCTTTGTGGAGCATTCAAGACAACTGAGTTCGGTAACAGATAATGTTGTAGCACAACTCGGGCAACTCACCGGAAGTTTAGGATTCATATCAATTTGTTGTTTATTATTAAACAAAATTAATATAAATATTAATAAAATTAAAGTAAAATTAAATTTTATTTTAAATTACCTAAAAAAAACTCCTGCCGAAGCAGGAGTTCATTAGTCTAATTTGTTTTTTATGTAGTATTTACCGTCTAGATCTTCATCAAAATCGTCAAATTTTTGGGGTTTTGGCTTTGGCTTGGCCGCCATAGCTTTCTTTTTCCATTGTTCAAACTTGTCAGCAGGGAGTCGCTTTTTCATGATGTCGATGATTTCTCGCTCGGCAAAGCCAAATTCTTTTTTAATAATTTCAAATGGATTTCGCTCTTCCAAAGCAAGTGTAATCAACTTTTCGTTTTGTTCGCGACTTAGTTCGATATTCTTATTCTTCTTCATCAGGTGAAAATTAATTCAAATCGTTTTTTAAGTGTTAAATAGTAGTCAATATTAAAAAAAAAATAAAGACAAATTAAATTTCTATGCATTTTTTTTCAAAAAAAAATAGTGTTATTTTTTCAGCGGTTTTTCAAATGGAATTTTAAGCAATGTTTTTATATCGCTTTGGTGTTCAATAGCTTGATGCGTATCGACTCCGTAGATTATTGCTTCAGGCGGTAAAGTAGAGAACGTGCCAAATAATCGATCCCAGATTGAAAAAATATTTCCATAGTTAGTATCCGTGTAAGGCATCATATAATGGTGGTGTACTTTATGCATATTGGGCGAAACGATAAAGTAACTGATGATGGCATCTAGCTTTGGAGGCAATTGCCAGTTGGCATGATTAAACTGCGAAAAAACAACCGACAACGATTGGTATAAAAAAACCAGCCACATCGGTGTTCCAGCAATTAAAACGGCCAACAAGGTACAAATAAATCGTATAAAACTTTCGCCAGGATGGTGTCTGTTGGCGGTAGTAGTATCTACATAATTATCCGTATGGTGGATGAGGTGAAAACGCCAAAGTGAAGGTGTTTTGTGCTGAATCCAGTGAGCAAAATAAGCTCCAATCAAATCTAAAATGAGTAATCCTATAAGTGTTGACCAAACAGGATGCATTTCGGGTAGGTGATTTAAAATTCCAATATTGTGGGTTAGGGTAAAATGGGCTGTCCATAGCAATGCGGATGCTAAGGCAAAGTTGACAATAATTGTAGTGAGGGTAAAAAATATATTCACGCCAGCATGTTGCCACTTTTTATAGCGAAAGAGTTGTAAGGGCGAAATATTTTCAATCAGCCAAAATAACGCAATGCCACTTGCGAGAATGAGTCCGCGATGAAGCGACGAAATGGTTGAAAAATAAGAGATTATGGATTCCATGAAATTTAAGTTTTAGACTATCGTTTTTGGTTGTGTAAAATTACAGTTTTTTTTAAAACTACATCTAGGCAGGACTTCTACCAAAGAACTTCCTACGAAGCATGAATATTCATTTGTAAAACGGTGATGATATCGCTGTTGTTTTCCCATATTAATAATTGCCTTAGATTTATTGTCTATTTCAGTGAGCAATTCTTCTTTTGTTAGTTTGTTGTAGTTCATACAATCTCAATTTCATCAATTTCCTTCATCAACCTATCTGTTTCGGTCAATGCCACAATTATTTTCTGATAGTGCAAAATATCTTCAAATTCCAATTTTCGGTCTTTTCGGTCTTTGAGCCATTTTTGGGCGGGTTGATAACCGCCAATGTAAAAATTCCAAGCTACTTCTGGAACGTTGTCGAAGTATTGAAGCCCACCGGCCTCTATTCGATTTTTGTCGTAGTTGATATATAATCTACCTACTACCCTGTCAGGGTTTGCTTCAAAAAATACTTTACCCACCACATTATCGCCGCCTATTGGGTATTGTGTGATATACTTTTCTACTATTGGACTTTCTAATAAATGAATTTGCCTGATTTGTGAACCTAATTTTACCAATTGCCAAAATTTTTCTTGTACGGACAGGTCGCGACCTGTCCCTACATGATGCGGAAACGGCACTCTTGGAAAATCTATTTTCAAAAATTCCTTGTATTTTTCTCTGTACGCTGGCGAATGTAAAACGGCATAGATGTAGTCTAAAATATCGATGGGTGAAAATTCGTTTGCTTCGCCAAAGTCCGACAGAGTTTTGAACTCTGTTGGACTTGAAAAACCTGAAGTATTCATTTTCTCTGCTACAAACGTTAAACCCAAACCATCCGCTATTTGCTTGACAATTTCGGGGTTGAGGTTGGGTACTCTTTCCAATGGGTCATGACCCATTGGAGTATCGAGAGTTTGTTGGGCATTGGGTTCGGGATAGAGGTATAAAGGAAAAATTGAGTTGGAATCATAAGCACTACATAATTTATGAGCTATAATGTTTTTTGAAATGAAGAAGCAATTATCCTCTTTATTTAGTTTTGGTATTACTAATCCGATATTTTCTCCTTTCAAAAAATGTTGCATTATTTTCGGTTGTGGACTTGCATACATTCCACGTGAGTTACCTGTGTATAATGTATATCTCACATCAAAAGGTCTGTAAGACACTTTGTTGATAACGTTATGTTGATTTTCAATACAATCACTTTTGGCAAATAAATATTGCCAATCTCTTGAGTCTTTTTTTCTATTGTACTTTAATCTCCAAGATGCCTCTTCTAATAAAATTAAATCTTGAATTTTGTTTTTTTGTTCCTTTTCGGTCATTGATATATTTAAATCATCATTAGCTGAAACAAATCCAACCGTGTTTTTAGGAAACAATTCATCTACTTTAAATCCATTTTCATAATTACTTCTACCTTCGTCATTTTTAGGAATAAAAAAGAAATTAGGTTGATTAGGTTTCAATTCTTGAAAATCAATAGTCTTTAAAAAGTTTTCGGAAAGAAAATCATATTTCATTTCACGTTTACCAAATAAATCATAATGGAATACTTTGCCCAATTCATTGGATTTTTTCTTCCCTGTTTTTACAAAAATATTAATAGACACACCTTGCATAATGTCGAACACATTTTGGTCAACGCTTCCGTCTGGGGCAGTTTCTTTTTTCTTGCTGTTTCCGTGCAAATCTATCGTATAAATTTTATCATAAGTTTTCAGCAAATTCCATCGCATCCCTCTAAAAGTTGGATTATCTAAAAAACCGTGAGGATTGATAAAAGCCAAAATACCGCTTCCGTTCTTTTCAATGAATTGCTGTCCATAGCGAATGAATTTTACATAATCGTCATTTAACCAATGTTTTCGTTCATTAAAATGAACGCCATCTACATATTTATAATCATCAATGAGTTTACTAATCCACTCACCATTGTTAGAAGAAATTCCACTATACGGCGGATTTCCCATAACAATCATCACGGGTGCATCTCTTTTTATAAAATTGGCTTCGTTGGCTTCGCTGCTCAACCAATTGGCAAAAAGTGTTCCGGTGTCGGGGTGGCTTTCTTCGAGAGAATTGGTCAAATAGATTTTTAATCGTTGTTCTCTCGTTGGTTTGTAACCTGTTTCTGTAAGTAACAAATCGATTTGCAAATGTGCCATCGCATAACTTGCCATCAAGAGTTCAAAACCTATGAGCCTAAGCAACAAATGATTTTCTACATAATTGCTCCAAATGCCTTCTTGTCCCTCAAATTTTTTATGAATGTGTTTGATAACCTCGGCAATATAAGTCCCTGTTCCCGTGGCAGGATCCAGCAACTGTACGCGGTGTACTTCCTGTTCTACTTGTTTGCCTTGGACGGTTACTTTTATTTTTATTTTACTGTTGTCGGCAATGCCTTGTGGCAAACCAAATTCGGTTTTCAAGATATCATCAATCGCCCGAATCTGAAAACCCACCACGGGATGCGGTGTGTACCAAACGCCACGGGCTTTTCGCAATTTTGGGTCGTATTCGCTCAAGAAAGTTTCATAAAAATGGATGATTGGGTCTTCCATTTTGGTGGATTTTCCGTAATTTTTTAAAATTTCGGCAACATTACACGCCAAAAATATTTCGACCAAGCCATCTACAATCCATTTAATACGGTCATCGATATCGGGTCCAGCAATGTAACCAAAGAGTTTGCGTAAAAACGGATTTGATTTCGGGATGAGTTCTGCCGCTTCTTGTCGGCTAAAAGTGGGTAAAGTGGGGTCGTGCAATCGGGCGGCAAACATTCCGTAGGCAATGGTTTGTGCATAAACATCGGCAAAACCTTGAGGCGTAATGTCGTGAATTAAAATTTCCTTGAAAGCCAACATTTGGTCTTTTAATGTACTGTCTTCGTGTTTCTCTTCATCGCTTGTTAGTGCTTTGCCAATAACATCACTCAGCAATCGGGCTTTACCCGCCATCATTTCGGCTAATTTTTTACTGCTTTTAATGGTTTGCCCTACGTGAGAACAAAAGTCTTTGATTAGATTTTCAAAAGTTGCAAAGTTTTCAGTCAAAGGTTTGATGCCTTTTTCTGTAATCTCTCCGATTGAAATTTTGGTTATAAGCTCGCCGTCACGGTACAAATGAAAACTTAAATAATCGGTAAAAATCAAGTTGTTTAAAGAAGCTTTGTAACGGTCAAACTGTTCTTTGTTTCCTGTTTTCTTTGTGCCGTCGAGGTCTTTGTCGCCAATGTCTTTGGCTTCAATAAATCCAACGGGTATATCTTTTTTAGTCAAAATGTAGTCGGGTGCTCCGCAACTTTGTCTTTTGGGTTCGTTGGTTGCTCTGATTGTTGGCACTAAACTTTCTAAAAGTTGTTGCAAGTCGCCACGAAAAGTATGTTCAGTTGCATTTCCGAGTCTGTACCTTTTGTCTATGTTGTCAATGTATTGTTCTAAAGTCATTTATTTTGTTATCAGATTTTTATTCAAAGTTAGTTTTTCTGTCCGTGCGTTGGTAAAAAATAGCTCTTTTGTTTTTTTAGCGTTAGTTTTTGCATTTGCCTTTACTAAATAAAAACACCATCTATTTAATCGTTCGGAAAGTCAAGTTGATTCGTGGGCCAATTTCTTGGTTGGTTTTCGGGATTTGATGTTTATAAAAATGCTGTGTACTTCCTTTCATCAAGAGAAGGCTTCCTTTTTCGAGTTTGATTTTGCACTTATATTCCAGTTTTGAATTGTGTTTTAAGTGAAAAAAGCGTTCAAATCCTAAGGTTACCGAAGCAATAATGGGGTTCAGGCCCAACTCCTTTTCATTGTCGGCATGCCATCCGTTACTGTCTTTTCCGTTGCGGTATAAGTTGAGCAAGACACTATTAAATTGTGTTTCGGCAATTTGTTCTATGTCTTCTTTTAATTTTAAAAGTGTTGGTGTCCAAGAAAATGTTTGTAATCTAAGGTTGGAGTAGGCGTAATTTACACCATCATCTCCATAAAAAGCGGTAAGCCTTGGCTGAGGATATGTTTTTCCAAAAACCCTGATGGTGTCTTCTTGCCACGGTGTTTGGTGGTGGAGCAGCTCAAAAAGTTGCTCGCTTTCTGATGGGTTTAAAAAAGTAGGGTAATAAACTACTTCCGCATCTGGCAGGTCAAAATGAATGGGCTCGTAGGTAAATAATGAGGTATTCATACAATAATTTAAGTATAAAGGTAAGCCCACAAAATCAGTAGAAGTTGCATCGGGAGTCGAAAGAGCAGCACCATTTTTGGCACTCCTAAATGTGCTTTTTCGTGGGTATACATATAAAGGTTGGCCGGAAAAACGGCAATTAGTAAGACTATTATTCCCCAAGCGGAAGCCGATGTAAATTTTGCAATACAAAGTCCGATACCTAACATACCTTCCGCAATTCCGACGAGCATATTGATCCATTTCGGCTTTGGAACATAGGGTGGAATAATCCGAAGGTACAGTTTGGGATTCCTAAAATGGTTTAATCCTGCAAGAAGGTACACTAAACCCATCAAATACAAATGCCAAGGCAACTCAAAACACATGTGTTAATTTTTCTACTAAGTTAGAGAAAAATACACAGTATCATCATGACTTTTTCTTAAAATTTAGGTTCATGATAATGATGGCCGAAATTATTAAAACAATTCCGAACCATTGTATTGCTATTACTTCTTCATTCAGAATAAAATAGGCCATCAACACCGAGACAGGAAGTTCTAACGAGGATACGATACTGCCTAAACCAATTCCTGTGTGTGGAAAACCAGCATTTAACAAAAGGGGCGGGATGATGGTTCCAAAAAGCGCCAAAACGATTCCCCATTTTGAAAAAATACCCATGTTGAATGATGTTTCTTGGGTGAATAAGGCAAACGAAAATACAATGATGGCTCCACCTAGTAACATCAAAATACTTCTTTTTTGGACAGGTACCGAGGTGGCTATTCTGTTGGCGGTAAACATGGTTGTGGTAAATGATGCCGCGGCTAGAAGTCCCCAGAAAAGTCCTGCAGCCCAGTCTACTTCCTGTGCGTCAAAATTTATTTTAAGGATATTAATTGCTAAGGCTGTACCCAAAAGTACAATGAAAACGGCACTTATTTTTTGGAAACTCGGTGCTTTTTTGTCCAGAAACCATTCGAGTAAAACACCCATCCAAACGGTTTGCATCAGCAAAACAATGCCGATAGAGACAGGGATATATTTTACGGCCAAATAATAAAATAGGCTTGTTAGTCCTGTAGACGTTCCGGCTGCAATTAATTGTAGGGTTTCTTTTTGAGTTACAGCTACTGTTGCATTGTTTTTTTTGGCGAGGAAAATTAGGTTAAGGGTCAGTAAACCAATAAGTCCGTACACGAATTGAGCAGTGGTTACTTCGGCAGTAGAATATCCTTCGGTGTAAGCAATTTTTACAAAAGTAGCCAGCATGCCGTAGCTGGTGGCGCCAAGTCCTACTAGAATTACACCTTTGAGTAACTTATGGTCTAACATTTTTTTAGGTTTAAAAAGGGGCAACAAATGTAGGACTTAATATTTGATGGTACTTTATTTTTGTGGATGAAGTTGTGATTTTTGAAGAGACTGAAAAGTTGATTAATTCTTTTTTTGAGGTGCTATAAAATTTAAAAACATCATTTAATTGCGATAAACATCAGGACCTAAAGGTTCTTTTGTAAAAAATTTAAAAACATAATTTCATTTCTTTAGAAAGATCGCTACAGGGTCTACTAATTATAGAAAATTGTTATGCTAAAACGACCTTGATACCATTCCAAAAAAAAAGAGGCACACTTACCTCTTGATTATCTTTGTAAAACTTTCACAATAACTCCATGAGGATGACCGACTTTTGACGGTTCCAGCCCGTTCGCCGTGGCGGATTAAACAAGGGGTTCATTGCTTCGTTCGTTCGGCTATCGCCTCGGGTGTTCGGCTTTCAGCTGCAAGGAAACTCTAGCTGTTATGCATCGTTCTTTTTTTGAATAAGTTCCAAAATTAATTCCGTCAATATCTCAACATCACTTTCAATCGCACCTTTTATATATCTTTCGAAAACACTTTTGTTGTCTGGTGGGTTTAAATTTAACTCAAGTCCTTTTTCCAATGCCAATAACCTCAAAAATTCTCGTTGTGTTCGTCCATTTCCTTCTCTGAATGGATGCAAATAGTTTACATTATCCAGAATTTCTGCTAATTTCTTTGCTAATTCTGTCTTATCAGACTTTTTTATTCTGCGATAATCCGAAATTAGTTTGTCAATGTATTGAAAACCAATATTAAACCGTTCTTCATTAAAAAACGGTTTTCCGTCCTTGCTTATATTTACAGTTCTTACTTGTCCTGCCCATTAATAAACATCTTGAAATAAATGATAATGAATTTTAAGCAATGTGTTTGAATCCTTAATCTTTATTGGATGTTCTAATAATTCTTCAACTCGTTTAGTAACTTTTAAACTTTCAAATGCCAATAAAACTTTTTCGTTTTGAATATTAGCTAAATTATGAAGTAAACCATATTTATCAGTATACTTAAAATCGGGGTCAAAATAATGATAACTGTTTTCATTATTTTCCATAAATGGAGTATAATTTTGTCAACAAGTCGGTTTCTGATAATAACCCAGTTTTCCAATCAACGTAAATTTGAACTAATTCCTTTGTTGGTTCAAATCCTTCAAACATATTTGTTCCAATAGCATTTGCGGTATTCTCCAGCGTTTTAAGGTCTGAAAATTTAACTCCCAGTAAAGTTAAATTTTTTCTGTCTATTTCTATTGTTTTATACATTCTTAAATAATTCTAATCGCCTATAAAGGTACTAAAATTTATTAAGTCTTTAAATATTTAATTTTCTCGTTTAGCAGTTTTCAAATAGAACTCTAACTAACATTTTGTTAATTATATGATATTCAATAAGTTATTTTCCTGATTTTCAACTAATGCTTTCTGCTTTTTTCCACTTATTCTTCACGCACTTTCCGTTAGCTTATGGGATTAGGACCTGAGTCTAGGGGGAATTACCCATAACATCAGACTGTAAAAAAACCTTCGTTTTATTACCTTTAAATATAGAAAAACATTTGCATAAAACAGAGATTTTTGTCTCATTTAAGGATGCCACAGATCTCTGGAATTCCCCGTAACCAAGAGACTTTTGCCTTTTTACAGTTTGTCATTTCTGCCGATAATCCCATTCGATTTATGGATGCTTTTGTGTAGAAAACGCAAAAACCACCTTAATTTTACTTCATAAAAAAGAGGACTCTAAATCCTCATGAAATTTACTCAAACAACTTAACGATAACTCCATAAGAATGACCGTTTTTTGCCGGTTCTAGCCCGTCCGCCGTGGCGGATCCAACAGGGGGTTCATTACTTTGTCCGTTCGGCTATCGCCTTGGGTGTTCGGCTTTCAGCTGCAACGAACCCCTAGCTTTTGGGCGTTCGCTTTTTATCTTATATGATATTGGCTTTACAGTTACTTGTCCTCCAATAGCTCTTAAAACTTTCAAAATTGTTGAAAATTGAGGTTTAGCCCCATTTGATAGTGCTTTATATAAACTCGGTCTGCTTAATCCAGACTTTTCAGCAATTTTTGTCATTCCAATTGCTTTAGCAACATTTCCAATAGCAGTTACCAAATCGTTTTCGTTTCCCTGTTCAAGTACTTCGTTTAAGTATTCCGCAATCATTTCATTGCTGTCTAAATAGTCTGCTATATCAAATTTTGTTAGTTCCATTTTTTAAATTTTTAAAGATTTGCAAATTTCTTTCGCTTTTTCTATGTCGCTTTGTTGGGTAGATTTGTCTCCTCCGATTAATAAAACAATAATTTTACCATCTTTCTCTTTGAAGTAAACTCGATAACCTTTCGCATAGTTGATTTTAAGTTCTCTAATTCCATCACCAACTGGCTCGCAATCTCCAAAATGTTCGTCTTGTTCTAATTTTTGTATTCGAATTAAAACTTTGGCTTTCGCACGTAAATCTTTTAATTTTCGTAACCATTTGTCAAATTCCGATGTTTTTTCAATAAAGTACATTTAAATATTGTATTCATACGGATACAAATATAGTGTGTTTTTTCAAATTTGGAATATAATTTTTATTTTTTTGCAGTTTTATACTTAAATTCTAACTAACCTCAGACTGCAAAAAAAAATCACCCGAGTGATAGAAATGAAGAAGTAATCCATCAAACAAACATACGAAATAGTTTGGTTAAACCAGTGAAAAGTTATATTTTTAGACATGCAACATATCCAAGAAATCTCTCGCCATGAGATACAAAGTGGCAGTTTAGAAGCTTAGATTGGGTTAAAACTTCAATAGAAAACACACAAAAACCATATTGATTTTACTCCAAAAAAAAAGAGGCACACTTACCTCTTGATTATATCTATAAAACTTTTACGATAACTCCATAAGAATGACCGATTTTTTGACGGTTCCAGCCTGTTCGCCGTGGCGGATCCAACAGGGGGTTCATTACTTCGTCCGTTCGGTTATCGCCTTGGGTGTTCGGCTTTCAGCCGCAAGGAAACTCTAGCTGTTGGCAGTAGTTTTTAGATCAAAAAGTTAGTGGAATACGAAATGTTGTTCTAACAAAATGACCTTGTTGAATTCCAGGTTGCCATCGTGGCATTTTATTCGCTACACGAATACACTCCTCATTCAATTTCGGAATACTACTACTTACTATCATTGGACTTTCAACTTTTCCATCTTTATTGATTACAACTTCAATAATTATTTTTCCAGGCGCATCTCCAATTATTCTTGTGTCTACATTTTTCTTAAAAAACTTTGCAATCCCTTCCGCTCCTCCGTAAAACATTGCAGGAAGTTCTGCTGTTTGAAAAAACTTTTTTTTAGTTACATCATTAATCGGATTTCCATCTTTTTTAATAATTGGATTCTCTCTATTTTTCCAAGAAAATATTGTTTCAATTTTTTCATTGTCTTCATAGAATATTACTATTGAATCTTGTTTTTGTGTTGCGAATAATTTTCCATTTATAGAATAATTAATTTCTGCAAATTTCTCGTTATTCTCAATTTCGCCATAAGCTTCAATATTTCTTTTCAAATCAAATATTTTCCATAATCCTATTTTGTTGTTTTGAGAATCCATTTTATTTATTGATTCACCCTTATAATTTATTACTTGTTGTCCAAAACTAGTGTGACCAAATAAAATAATTAGATAAAATATTTTTCTCATGTATGTTTCTGTTTTCAGATTTTCGTGGTGAAATTCTAACTAACGTTTTGTTAATATTTTGTAAATCAAATATTTACAAAATCTATTTTTTCTTATTATTTCCTTCTAGTTTTCCACTTTCGTACCGTTAGCTTACGGGGTCAGGACGTGAGTCTAGGGGGAATGTGTTACGTTTTGCAGCTACACGAGGTTTGGGATTAAGTACGCCTTAAACTTTCGGTTAATCACTAACAACAAAAGTATAAAACAAACTTTAAAGTTTGCATAAAACCCAAATCTCGTGTAACTGCTGTTAGCTGACGCTTTTTTTGGATTTAAAATACTTCTTTCGGTTATAAACTAATATTGAGATATTTGCTATTATTCCTCCGATACCAGCGTAAATTAAAAAACTTTCTTTACTTTCATATTCTGATTTATTAATTAAAATTACATTTTCTCTTTCAACTTGAATTAAATCAATATTTACATTTTCTGCTTGATTTGAATTTTCATAAAAGTTTACTTTTACTTGATCTCCAATATTGATTTTTTTAATTAAGTCATCATAGTTTTTTGACATTCTGTATACTCCAAGTTTTTTGCTATAATTCTCCAGTTTAATGTAAAATACTTCATCTTTTTTTCCCTTGCTTCCATACCTAATATCAATTCCTCTATTTTCTACAATACTATTGATTTTGTCAGTTTTATTTAAATCAATGTTCTGTTTTTTAAAACCTATGTAAATACAAAATATGTATATTATTGTGAAGAATGTAAATCCGAATATTAATATTACTTTATCGAGTAGTTTCATTTTTGCAGGTTTTTTTTCTAAAGTGTCAGCCAACGTGCTGCGGCTTTATTTCAGTTGCGGCTTTTGAAACGTTTTGGTTTCCGTTACTAGAAAACGAAGTTACGGAAAAAATATTTTCCACAAGCACAATTCGAGCAATTGAATAAAACCGTTGTTAACAGCTGTGCTTCTATTTAGATTTTAAATATAAGTATTAAGAACATTGTCAAAAAAGCGGACAGAAAATACAAAGCAAATGCTTTTTTGTTATAGAAAGTTTCATGCTGCTTAATTAAACTTTTATACTTATCATTTTGATAAGCTATATAATAATTGTAAAACATTAAAGGCAACATAAAATAAATAGCAACATTTATAACCAGATTATAACCAGGATGATTAGTTAGTTTAAGTTTCAGAAAATTTAGTTTTTCCGGCAACAAATGATTGTTAATGATTAAGTAGAACAACACTAAATATATTGAAGTTGCAAAAGCAAAGTACAAATTAGAAGTAAACTTCCAGATGTCGCTCATTGGTCCATTATTCTGAGCGGTGTAGATGGAGCTTATTAATATTTTAAGATACATGTGTTTTTAAGATTCATTTTTTTTAGCATTGCTGTTAACGTCTTGCGGCTTTGCGAGTTTTGGGGAAAGCCTTCCCAATTTTTGATTTAAGACCGAACCACAACAAGTACAAGACAGAGTTTAAATTGAGCCAAAAGCCCAAATCTTGCAACCCGCTGTTAGCCGTTCGGTTTTATTCTTCTTTTACGTTACTTAATAAGTATGCTCCTGCTATTGCCATTAAACCAAAATAAATAGGTGTTGCTGACATAAACCCACCACCATCATTACTATAATTACCACTCCAATTCGAGCTTAAATTACCCATACCTACTATTTTATTAAAATCGTTAGTTAGTAGGTTTACAGTGAATAATAGTACTGATAAAATAGGTGGAAAAAGTAAAATGTAGCCAATTGTTTTTTGTAGATTTTTCATATTTTATAAATTTATGTTATTTTTCAATTAAGGTTTGATTTTTTCTTAGTTCTGAAATACTATTTTGAAACTCTAAATATACGAAAGGATAAAACTTACTAACAGATATTATCTTTTCTTTTGGTAATACTATTGCTGTTTCTTCTTCTGCAAAGTCTATTCCATAATCACTTGATATTTTATCATAAGTATAAGTGTAAGGTGTTGTAAATCTAACTATTTTATTATCCTCTCTCCTATAGCCACTTATAATTGGTACGAGTTCTATTTGTTGTGATAAAAGAGGTTTTGTAATTCTTAAAATATAACCTACATAAACTTTATCACTTTCTGTAGTAATCATTAATAGTTTTTTACCAAAATCTTCAGAGCCCATAGAGTCAAGATAAAGTCTTTCATATTCATTACCCCATCTCTCAATTACATACCAAGTTAATATTCTTTCAGGTATAACTTTATTTAGGAATTTTGCAAAACAATATGAAAATATTAATGTGAAAAGGAATAACTTAAAATTTTCAACTTCAAAAGGTATTAAGTTTTTGGCAAAGTTTCTAACACAAATTACACAATTTTGTAATATAATTTTATCGAAATAATATGCTAAAAATAGCATAATTAATGCAGAAATAATACTATTAAAAATTAATCTTTGGGTTTCAATTCTACTATGTTGAAATTTTGTTAAATAGAATGTTGTTAAAAACACATATCCTCCCAAAAGAGGTAAAATGTATAAGAAATCAATGTTTGGCATCTGTTTCTATTTTAATACCTTTAACAGCGTCTTTTAAAAAACTTTTCCATTCTTTTTCACGTCCTTTGAACATCTCACTACCTCTTACATAAATATCTCCTTCTTGTGTAACTCTAATTTTACTTTTCCAAGCCTTACTTATCCAACCGTATTTCATATCTATATTGTTTTTAATATTGTCAAATATACTTAATTCTGTTGTCATTTTGTTTACGTCTTTTTTAGCACGTTACGCCAAACTGACGGCTAACGTTCTCGCGCTACAAGCAGTTTGGGATTAAATTAAGCCCTATTTTCGGATTTGCCAAATCTTCCAAATACAAACCAATTTTTCCATTAAGCCAAATACCCAAATTGCTTGTAGCGTGTGTTAGGCACAGTTATTTTTCCTCTTTCTTTTGATTCATTGCAATCCACCAAGCAAACCCTTTGTCTTGCAAGCGGTATGTGCCTTGTGTTCCTTCTTTTGATAAAATTATTCCTCTTGTTCTTAGAGCATTTATTGCGTTATCTAAAGTTGCAGATTGACCTTTGAATTTTGTTTTTATGTGTTTTTTTGTGACCCAGTCATCTAGCTTTTCTGCCATAATAATTAGTACTTGTCGATAGCTATCTACTTTGATTTTATTATAAAAGTCGTCACGATAATATTTGTCGCCAATTTTTTCAATAGCTCCATTGTTACCAAAAGCACCCTGTTGTATATTATTATCCGTGATTGTTGTACCGTCTGATAATTCAAATGCGCAATAACCATACTGATGAATGAAATGAGGGAAACCTTCGGATAATCTTACTAAGTTGTGTTCGGCGAGTTCTTCAATTTCTGTTCTTTGTCCGTTGAGTTTTTGGGAATGATCTAAAACACGTTTAATGACATATTTAACATCTTCATCAGATAGTCTATCTAAGTTTAGTTCTTCAAATATTCGAATTGATGATGGATGACTTTCAATTAGAATTTCTTTAGTTTTAGGTAAGCCTGCAACTGCTAACATTAATTGTTGGGAGCCTTCTTTTTGTAATCTTTCCATTAAAAGCTTAACGAATGTTCCCAAATCTAAATCTTTCGATGCATTATCTGTTTCGTCAATTATAAGTAAAATTCCATCGTGAGTATTTTCGAAATTTTCTCCTGTCTTTGCTGTAATTCTTTTCAAAGTATCTGCTAATGAATATGAAAATTCTTCAAATAACAGTTCTTTGTCAAATTCTTTAGATGTATTAACTTTTACGCCAGCAACTTCAACTCTGCCAAGAAAATTCCAAATGTCTGCAAAAAGTTTACGTGTAGGTTCTGACTTAGCCAGTTTTCGCTTTAATGCAAGTTCAATTTTTTTAATAATAGTATATAGATTTGTCTCCTTTGTTATATCTATTTCTACGACCAAAAAATTCAAATTTTCTCCTTTCGTTTCAATACTTCCATCAGCTTGAAGTTTCACTAAATTCAACAATGACGTTTTTCCTATTCCTCTCTGACCAAGAAGTAAAAATCCGTGCCCCTTATTCGCTTTAGTTTGTAATAAAATTTGTGCAATTGAATCTATTTCTTTACCACGACCTGCAAACATACCAGGTCCTGTAGGAGAGTTGGGATTAAATGGATTTATTTTCATATTTCTTGTTGGTTTTTTTATAATTGTGCCTAACTAGTAAATATACGCAACTTTATGTAACATTTTTCTCTTTGCGCATTCATTCTACGAAAATAATAAAAAAATTGTACCCTCATTCAATTTTCTTGTTTTTTTCTTTTTCAACCAATCGATCTAGCGGGCTTTGTATTTTGTCCACAGCGGTTTTGCCTAGATGGTATCAATGATGTTAGTTTTTTTTGCAATCCTTTGGCCTAAAAATGTTGGTAGGTACTAGAGCTTAATTTCGCATTTGATCGGTTGGGAGGCAAAACGATTTCGGCTGTAAATTATGTAAAGCGTTACTTTGTGTATTACTTGCTTTGGGGTTTCTAAAGTGGTTTTACTTTCTTTTTTACGAAAAAATAGGAGACAATGTCTTTTTTGGGTTTGGTGATGGATGTTATTGCTTTGAATTTTACTTTTTGTTAAACACTTATTTTATTCATAATCAGCTCTTATCCTGTACTTACTACTCGAAAATGCAAGGTGTAAGAATGCATAATCAACCTCGTGCAATGCGCTTTTTGCATTGAACTTGATGAGTGTAAAATTTGTTCGCGAACAATTGATAAATTATTCGCGTATAAATTAATATTTTTTCGCGAACAATTAAAAGTTTTTTCGCGAACAATTAAGTATTTTTTCGCGATTAATTTATTTTTTTTCGCGAATAAATCAATATTTTTTCGCGAACAATTGAGTATTTTTTCGCGAAAAATTTTTTTTTTTTCGCGAACAATTGGTTGTTTTTTCGCGAAAAAATAATTGCTTCGTCAGGTCGGGTTAAAAATAGGGTCGTGATCAACTGATTTTAGCGTTGTATTTGCTTAAAATTGTGGGGCAATTGAATGCGAAAAACGTGAGTTCGATTGATATTTATTCTTGAAACACTTCGTGGTTTTTGTGACTTCTTTGTGGCTTTTGTGTTACAAAAATAGGCTGTTACACGAAGTTGCACAAAGGCTACACGAAGTTGCACAAAGTTGTATCTATTGGTTTTCAACATGAAAAAACACAACTGCGTTATCACGTTTATTTGTCACGCTGTAAAGCGTCTCAATCTTTATAAAGAAGGAACTTCCTGAAAAAGGGAGCGAAAGAGATTCCTCGTTCCTCGGAATGACAAGGTTGTGCGGGAGGTGTGGGGTGTGGGATGATGGATGCTAGATGAACAACAGTAACTGCGTTATCACTTCAACTCGTCCCCCCTCTATGGGAGGGGGTTAGGGGGAGGCCTATCACGTTTATTTGTCACGCTGTAAAGCGTCTCAATCTTTATAAAGAAGGAACTTTCTGAAAAAGGGAGCGAAAGAGATTCCTCGTTCCTCGGAATGACAAGGTTGTGCGGGAGGTGTGGGGTGTGGGATGATGGATGTTGGATGAACAACAGTAACTGCGTTATCACTTCAACTCGTCCCCCCTCTATGGGAGGGGGTTAGGGGGAGGCCTATCACGTTATATTTGTCACGCTGTAAAGCGTCTCAATCTTTATAAAGAAGGAACTTTCTGAAAAAGGGAGCGAAAGAGATTCCTCGTTCCTCGGAATGACAAGGTTGTGCGGGAGGTGTGGGGTGTGGGATGATGG
>Ga0209278_1000406_pt1 | contig 35981 bp, 30 predicted proteins | sample JI81BgreenDNA_FD_187504 | JGI IMG/M metagenome (GOLD analysis project Ga0209278, IMG submission 187504) | Wastewater effluent complex algal communities from Wisconsin, to seasonally profile nutrient transformation and Carbon sequestration -... | ecosystem: Engineered > WWTP > Effluent > Algae...
TAAACTGGACTTGCTCCGCCATTGACCGGAGTGGCCGTAAAGGTCACGGAGGTTCCTGAGCAGACGGTATTTCCAGGATTCGCCGCAATGCTCACCGAAGGCACCACAGTATTGGTTACCGACATGGTTACGGTATTGGAAGTTGCTGCGATTGGACTGGCGCAGGCAGCCGAGGAAGTCATCACCACACTCACCTGATCCCCGTTGGCCAAACTGGCATTGGAATAAGTTGGTCTGTTGGTGCCGACGTTAGCCCCGTTCAATTTCCACTGGTAAACTGGGTTGGCTCCGCCGTTAATTGGAGTGGCAGTAAAGGTCACGGAGGTTCCTGAGCAAACTTCACTGCCAGGATTTACAGAAATGCTTACCTCAGGAACACAAATGTTTACAAGTTCAAATTCATCAGCTCCAATATCAGGAGTGTTGTCACTTCTTGCTTCGCCATGGAAATCCTGGGTGACAGAAGGAATAAGGGTTCCTTTACCAGCAACTCGTATAGCTTCCTGAATATTTTCAGTTTTAATCAAAAGATCTGCAACGGCTATTTCGTTGAAAAGATCTTGCGGATTCGTATTGGTTCCACTTTCAGCAGTCAGACTTATGCCGTCCTGAGAAGTGGTGGATTTCCAAGCAGCCAATGTTTGAGCAGCTCCTCCGATTTCTCCCAAAGAAGCTTCTTTAGGGCTAACCAAGTAGTTATTGTTGCCGGAATAGCCGGTGGCGCTAGTTTCCAGTCCCAAGCTAAACGCAAGACTACTTCCTGCTGAAAAATTGTAAAGGATATTGTTTTTAACATCTGCAACTGCAGAGGAGGTCTTGAATAAACCATAGCTTTTTTCAGTAGAACTTCCATCTACAAAAATTGAATTGTGATATACATTGGTTTTTACTGCTCCATTGCTCAATTCAATTCCCGTTGCTTGGGTAGCTTTAGGAGAATTAAGGGAAATCATGTTGTTAATTACCAATCCTCTTGAAGCATCATCTGTACGACTTCGTATTAAAATGCCAATTATTTTTCCATTCACAGAGAGTGAGGTATTGGATAAATCAAAGATTTTATTCCGCTCAATTTGGGAATTGTTTCCAAACACAGAAATACCTGAGGCGACAGAGCTTAGATTGGAATTAGAGGTGGTTGAAATGGATCTGACCGTATTATCCTTCAGGATTACTTTTCCATTTGAACCGGAGTTTAAAGTCGCATAGGTAATACCATTACTAGAAGATAAATCAGAAATTTGCTCAACTCTGTTTCTTTCGATCATGAGACTGTCACCAAGTGTCACATCATTGGTGATAGATATTCCTCTGCTATACCCTGAAGTGGCGGTATTCGAGATTGAGCTAATGGTATTGTCATTGATTGAACCTTTCATCCTGTTCACACTGGTAGAAAGATTTTGAAGACGAATTCCAACTAGGCCTATGTTTGAACCTGAACTTGCGGAAAATCCTGATAGTTGGTTTCCATTGATTTGAACAGTTTGATTCAGGTTGCTAATACCACCTAAAGTGGCGTAAAAAATACCTGAAATAGTCCCTCCACTTCCTCCAACTTGAAGGTTACTGATTTTATTTTTGATAATTGAAACTGAAGGACTTGCAGAGGAAGTGGCATTGAAATGAGAAATGCCTTGTAAGTCCGCACGGTTGTTTATCGTAATGTTCCGAATTGTATTATTTTCCAGCGATATTCTTGGGTTCAATAAATTCGTTTCGGTGAAAATTCCTCTGAAAATGAAATTTTCATCAGCTAAACTATTTATTGTAATGCTGCCAGGCAGAGAGGAACCTATTGTATTTCCATTTATCGTTTGAGCCAGGATAGCTCCCTGAAAACTCATCATTCTTAGTTCTGAAAATGCTGAAGTACCTGCTGTGGGAATTGATGCTACATTAAATCCTCCCGAATAATTGTTTGCAATTACTCCCGATACAGGAATAGAAAAGCTATATGCAATGGTTCTGATGTCACCATTGGCTATTGGCCGCATGATTATTGCAATAGAATTATTTACCAGTGAATCGCCAATCGAATTGTTTGAGTATTCTGTTAGGTTTCCTGATTTAGCTTCGATTCCAATAAAAGCTGATCCCACTGTTTGGAATGGATTGCTAAAATCCACATCAAGATTTTTCACAACATTCCCCGAGATTCTGCTAGAGGATGTGTTATTATCAGCAAAAGAAATCCCAATTAATCCAATTCGCCCGGAGGATTTTATAACCATTTTTGGTCCTCTTGCTTCAGGTTGAGAACCACCCACAAAATTCTTTTCAATTGTAATACCTGAACCATTACCAGAAATACTTCTTACTAAAATCCCAACGTATTCTCCAGTGTTAATGTCATTATTGGTGAATGCTAATGTGTTGTAAATTGAATTTCCTGTAATGGTTACAGTATTGACATTTGTTACTGTTGCGATTCCAAAGCCGCCAAAGTTGTTGACAAATATGTTTTCTAACCTATTATTTTTTATCAAAGTGTTGTTTATCCTTCCGGTAACTGAAGGCGAATTTGTACCAATGAAAATTCCTCTTCCAACTCCATTGCTGGATACTGGACGAAGATAATTGTCTTCAATGGTGTTGTTTTCAGCATTTCCGGAATTATCAGTGCTAATAACAATTATTGGATTGTTTATGCCACTTGCTTCAAGAGTACATCTTCTGATTAAGTTATTGGATGCTGCTTCGAAGATTTGGATTGCACTGGCTCCAGCAGTGTTTCTGATCGTTAATCTGTTATTTTCGGTAAAGCTTAATCCATCAATTGTTACATTATCTGCTCCGTTAAGTGCTATAATTGGAGAATTTCGATTGGCTGTAACGATCCGATCACCTTCAGGGATTACTGTAATTTTATAGTTGGTATTATTCAATACTGCTACACTCGTTTCGATAGTATTGGCTTTTATAGTAGCAGTTACATCTCCACTTCCATTGTTGGTATTGATAAAAGCAAAAGCTTCACCCAATGTTGCAAAATTTCCGGTTAGAGCACCAGTCAGTACCACATTATTAGTCACCGCCATCGTTACTGAATTGGAAGAGGCATTCACCGGACTGGCACAGGAAGCAGAAGAAGTCATCACCACATTGACCTGATCCCCGCTGCTCAAATTTGCATTGGTATAGGTTGGGCTGTTGATGCCTACATTGTTTCCGTTTAGTTTCCACTGGTAAACCGGGCTGGCTCCACCATTAATTGGCGTTGCGGTAAAGGTTACCGAAGTTCCTTTAAAGATTGTGTTGCCTGGATTGGCAGCGATACTCACTGTAGTCACGACAGTATTGGTTACCGTCATCGTTACGATATTGGAAGTTGCCGAAGTTGGACTTGCGCAGGCAGCCGAGGAAGTCATCACCACGCTCACCTGATCCCCGTTGGCCAAACTGGCATTGGAATAAGTTAGGCTGTTGGTTCCGACGTTAGCCCCGTTCAGTTTCCACTGGTAAACTGGACTTGCTCCGCCATTGACCGGAGTAGCGGTAAAGGTGACTGGTGTTCCGGCACAAACCGTATTTCCAGGATTCGCCGCAATACTCACCGAAGGCACCACAGTATTGGTTATCGACATGGTTACCGTATTGGAAGTTGCTGCGGTTGGACTGGCGCAAGCGGCAGAAGAAGTCATCACCACGCTGACCTGATCCCCGTTGGTCAAACTGGCATTGGAATAAGTTGGGCTGTTGGTTCCGACGTTATTTCCGTTGAGCTTCCACTGATAAACCGGGCTGGCGCCGCCATTGACCGCAGTAGCGGTGAAGGTGACTGAAGTGCCCGAGCAAATAGAACTACCTGGGTTAGCGGCAATGCTTACATTTGGAGTGCATTCAACAACTTCTTTCCTAATCACCACACTCGTGCTGTTATAAATAACAGAGTAGTTTACAGGCAAGTTGGATGTTGCAAAGGTTCCTGAAATAGTTCCGCTCGTAAGTGAAAGGATGACATAATTTCCACCAGGAACCGTCCCCGTTTCTTTAACTGTAAGTGTGCCTGCAAGCGTAAGGTTTCCGGCACGTTGTACTTGGTCATGCCCATTGACAGCACCTGCGCCTCCATTTCCGGCTACTTCAATGACCAGGGTACTAGATGCACCAAATGGCTGTTGGGTGTTGAGGGTAATTATTCCTGGGGAAAGCCCTGGTTCAATTATTCCGGTGTTTGATACAGGGATGTTCAGATTAAATGTTCCGACACCTTTGACAGTGCCGCTGTTGGCAAAGTTGCCTCCTGATGTGAAAGTGGTAGTGCCTACACTTGATTTGGCGATAGTGCCTGTATTAGTTAGGTTGAAAATGGCGCTGTTTGACCTTATTTGATCATTTCCACTGATGTTTAGCAGGTTGTTGTTGACCAAAGGGGTAGCGGAATTGACTAGAATAGATCCGTTCTGCCAGTTTAAGGTTCCATTATTGGTTAGTGCCCCACCCACTCCAAGCAACAAAGGTTGAGTCCCTCCATTTATCGTAAATGTTCGGTCTGCCTGATTGGTGAAGATCCTTCCCATCGATCCGGAAATCCAAGTGGTATTGGCGTTAATTGTCAGAGTACCGGTACCGGTGATAGTTCCCAGTATCGTGAAGTCATTATTGATCGTCAAATTTCCAGTCCCGCTTATTGTTGGGTTTCCAGTTTGACCGGAGGAGTGAGTATACACAAGAGTGGAAGGGAATACCAAGTCATTGTTTAGACTCAGATTACCACCGGCATTGAAAAAGTTACCTGTTCCTGAAATTACGGAACCGGAATTATGAGAAAGTGAACCGCCGCGTAATTCAAAACTGCCCCCTCCAAAATTCATATTTCCCGGATTAGAAATTACCATATTTTGGCTTTCCAATATTCCATTGTTTAGGGTAATCGTGCCGCTGTTGACAAAACTGCCACCGGAAACCAACGTCGTGGGTCCTCCACTTGATTTGGTGATAGTACCCGTATTTGTGAGGTTGAAAGTGGCGCTATTTGATCTTATTTGGTCATTCCCACTGATGTTAAGCAGGTTGTTGTTGACCAAAGGGGTGGCGGAATTCACTAAAATAGATCCGCTTTGCCAGTTTAAGATTCCATTATTGGTTAAGGCCCCACCTGCACCAAGAAACAAAGGTTGAGTTCCTCCATTTATGGTTAATGTTCGGTTAGCCTGATTGGTGAAGACTCTTCCCAAGGATCCAGAAATCCAGGTCGTATTTGCATTCACAGTCAAGGTGCCAGCTCCTGTCAAAGTCCCCAGAAAAGTAAAGTCCCTGTTGAGTGTCAAATTTCCCGCTCCGCTGACGATTGGGTTACCGGTTGAGCCTGGCTCATGGGAATAAAGTATGGTGGAAGGAATAACCAGATCAATAGTCAGAATCAGATTACCACCATCATTGATGAAGTTACCTGTTCCGGAAAGGACCGAACCATTAGTATAGGTAAGTGAACCATTGCGAAACTGAAAATCACCCCCTGCGAAGTTCAGATTACCTGAGTTCGTGATTGCAAAGCCACCAATTTGAATTTTCCCATTGTTGAAGTTAAGTGTACCGCTGTTTATAAAACTACCCCCTGAATTGAATAAGGTAGTTCCTAAACTTGTTTTGGTGATTGTGCCAGTGTTGGTCATGTTAAACGTGCTGCTACCGGAACTGATTTGGTCAGTTCCACTAATATTAAATAGATTGTTATTTACCAGAGGAGTGGAGGAATTGTAGATAATGTTTCCTTGCTGCCAGTTTAGTGTTCCATTGTTAGTAAGTGAAGAAGAAATAGTTTTTGAAGAAATTGAAGAAATTGTCAGTATTCCACTATTGGCTATTTCTGTACTTCCCGGACCTCCCAAGGTTCCCGAAGTCCAGTTCATTGACCCTTGCACAAATAGGTCTGTACCCGTCCCGTCGGTTAGATTTAGTGTACTGGATAGCGTAAGTGTCCCTCCAGCTTCAACAAGTATCTGATCTGCCGTAGCTGCTGCTGCCACGGTGACTGTGTGCGAGGATCTAATGGTAATCACACCATCTGCGCTCACCGGAGCACTGACAGCAGCCACCCAATTGCTCCCATCAAATCGCTGCCAAGTAGCAGCTGTGCCCCAGTTGCCGGATGTGGCGGAACGGTAGTCGTTTAATTGCTGGGCTCTGAGCGGACTAAGCCCAAGAAGGGTGAAGAAAAATACCAATCCGAAGGTTTTAATATGACTCATAACAGGATTTTTAAATGCAGTGAAAAGCAATCTAAAACTACCTGTAGGGGGAGCCGTCCACAATCCCCCAATCGTGTGAAAGTTAGGGGGTAAAAAATACCTGAATTCAGGTAGTGGAGGATTGGGGATTAATACTAAAATTCCAAACTGATTGGATGAGGGCTATTTCCCTATGCTTTCAGGAAAAGTTTGGGAGAGGTTTGATATATTCAGGATTGTCAGATCCTTTTGAATAAATCGATTCTTCTGATCAGGGAATACCTGTGTTTGAAAATTAAGTCAAGCTCTTTTCCATTCATCTAAACCACCTTTTGAATGAGTAAACTTAGACCATTCGCAGCCATTTTTGCCTGCCTGATTTTCCTGAATGCTTTCCCCTCCTTTGGGCAACAGCAAGTAGCTGACAGTTTAAACCACCTGATCAGGACCAAGACTAAGGATCCTAGAATACTTTCTTGGTATTATGATATTGGAAGGCAGTATTTCCTGTTGGGGAAGCAGGATTCTGGTTTGGTTTATCTGAAAAGAGGCTTCGCGGTCTCGGATTCTTTGAAACAGAAGGAGTGGTATTCCAAACTGGGTTTGAGAACGGGTGGATTATACGCCCTGATGTCCGTTTTAGACAGTGCAAACCGGTATTTGGAGTTGGCAAATCCTTACAAACTGAAGATCGATAACGACACACTTTTTGTCAATTACTTCAATTTCAAAGCGGCGATTGCCATTAACCAAGGTGATTCCGAGATGGGTGCGGATTACTCGCTAAAGACCATCGAAATCCTCGAAAAAATGGGCGATAGGCGGCCCCCCGGAGCAATGATCCAAAATTATGTCAATCTGATCATTTGCCTTAAAGATCAAAAACAGTTTGACCGTGCGGAAGAGTATTTGCAAAAAGCCATAAAGAGTATCGATTATGCCAAGGATAAACAGCAATTGAGTCTTCTGTACTTTAATGCTGCCGCCGTATATATCGAGAATAAAAACTACCCCAAGTTCAAGCAGTTTTTGGATTCTGCGGATTTTTATAACAGGCAAATAACCAACTATGTCCTGGAAGTAAATATCAAAGCAGCTTATGGGGAGTATTATTTCCAGACAAAAGACTATGAAAAATCCTACGAACTTTATCTGGAATCCTACCAATCCCTCAAGGAAAAAAACCAGACCAATTTCATTCCCTTAGTCGCCATGGGTTTGGCGCAATCCCTTCCTTATTTAGGTAGATGGGAAGAGGCCATCGGCTATTATGAGGAGGCCGTCCAATTGGCCAAAGCAAACAGCACCTACCGGACCTTGGCTGAGGCTTATGCCCAGTTGAAAAAACTGTATGCCGACAATAGACAGTTTGAAAAAGCCTATGAATATGGACTCTTGCACGTGCAGTATAACGACAGTGTGAGTTCTACAGAAAGCAAGAAAAATCTGCAACTGCTCGAAGCAAAGTATCAAAATGAAAAGAAAGAGAAGGAAATATCTGAGTTGAGCTTAGTCAACAAGCAGCAAGAACTCGAAGTAACTAAACGAAATCGCTGGATTGGGATCGGAGGAATTGTTTCAATTTCCATTTTGTCCATTCTGGGTTTGCTTTACCGCAATGCCAATCAACGGCAGCTCCTTGCCGAAAAAGACCAAAAACTGCAGGAAGAACAGATCCGATTTCTGGAGCGGCAGCAGCAGGTGGTTTCCCTCCAGTCTATGATCAATGGGCAGGAATCCGAGCGTACGCGGATTGCCAAGGACCTGCACGATGGCTTGGGAGGGCTTTTCTCCACGATCAAAATGCACTTCAGCACCCTGCAGCATGAACAACCCCAACTCAAAACAGAGCCACTCTTTTCCAAAAGCTATGAGATGGTCAATACCGCCTCGGAGGAGGTGCGGCGCATCGCCCACAACATGATGCCTGAAGTATTGATCAAACTGGGTTTGGTACAAGCTGTCCAAGAGCTCTGCAACAGCATCAGTGCGGGAAAATTACTTCAGGCTTCCCTGCAGGCCTATGGAATGGATCAGCGACTGAGTCCTTCCACAGAGGTGATGCTTTTCCGCATCCTGCAGGAGTTGCTTAACAATATCATCAAGCATTCCGGCGCTACCCAGGCTATCATTCAGTTTAACAGGGAAGGAAATCGCCTCTCCGTGACCGTGGAGGACAACGGGCGCGGATTCAGCCGCGCTGAGTCGGACGGCAAGGCGCATTCCGGTCTGGATTCGGTAGAAAGCCGGGTAAATTACCTGAACGGAAAGCTGTCCATCGACTCCCAAAAAGAAGTGGGAACGACGGTAATGATGGATTTTTTGATCGAAGAATAAACCTGATCAACTTTTTGTACTTTGAGTTTTTATAAGACCAACTTATGCTTTCAATTCTTGTAGTAGACGATCATCCTTTGGTGGGTGAGGGGATATCCATGATGGTGAGAGACATGGATCACCTGACCCTTTCTAACGTATGCAAAACAGGTAAAGAGACGATCAACTACCTGGAAAGCCATTCACCCGATATTATTTTACTGGACCTCAATCTTCCCGACATCGACGGCTTGGAGCTTTGCACACTGATTCGAAAGAAAAACAAGGAGGTGAAAATCATAGGCCTCACTTCAACCAACGAAGCGGGTATCATCACCCAACTTCTGGGCAACGGGGCTAATGGCTACCTCCTAAAAAACATGGAGCGAGAAGAACTGCTTCAAGCCATCGAAGAAGTACGGCAGAATCGGATTTTCCTGAGTAAAGTAGCTAATCAAAAAATCCTGGAGCAATTCCATTCCCTCCGGGATGCCATGCAAAAAAATCCCGTGCTGACCCGAAGGGAAAAGGAAATTCTTCAATTGCTTTACGAGGGCTTTTCGGGCCCTGCCATAGCCGAGAAGCTATTTTTGAGCACCTACACGGTAGAAACCCACCGCAAAAACCTGATGCAAAAACTGGAAGTGAACACCACTCAGCAATTGCTCAAAGTGGCTAGAGAGTTTAAGCTAATCTGATTTTTTTAAGTGGAGGAGGGCTTCATCCTCTTTTTTGGCCTACAAAAAAAGCTGTATTTGAAAAAAAGAAAGGGACCCTGATCAGGAGTCCCTTTCTAGGTTGATAGGCTCAAAAGACTTGAATCACTTCAAATTCGCCTTGAAAAACGCGATGGTTTTTTCCCAGGCGGCTTTTGCCGCCGCCTCATCGTATCGGGGCGTGGTGTTGTTGTGAAAACCGTGGTTGACGCCGGGGTAGTTGATCATTTCGTATTTTTTGCCATTTGCCTTCAGCGCTGCTTCGTAGGCTGGCCAGCCGGCATTCACCCGCTCATCGAGTTCGGCGTAGATCACCAGAAGAGGCGCCTGGATTTTTGGGACGTCTTCCACGGCAGGCTGTCCTCCGTAAAACGGAACCGCCGCCTTCAGGTCAGGGATGCGCACGGCCATCGCGTTGGAGATCCAGCCTCCAAAGCAAAAGCCGACCACGCCCACGTTGCCGTCGCAGTCCGGGTGCTTTTTGAGGTACTCGTAGGCCGCGATGAAGTCCTCGAGCATTTCGTTTCGGTCACGCTTGGATTGCAAGGTTCGTCCTTCGTCGTCATTGCCGGGATAGCCACCCAGTGGAGTAAGGGCATCCGGAGCGATGGAGATAAAGCCGCCCACGGCGCATCTACGGCCCACATCTTCGATATAGGGATTGAGTCCGCGGTTTTCGTGGACCACGACGATGCCGGGAAACTTTCCTTTACCCGCAGGCTTGGACAGCAAGCCTTTGATCTGTCCTCCGCCTTTGGGAGAGTCATACATCACGTAGTCCGAGCTTTGCAGGCGCACATCAGTGGGTTCGATGGTGCGGGTATTGACATAGTCAGGCATCATGGCACTCATCAGCGCAGTGAGCGTGATGCCTCCTGCGGTGTAGAGGGAGAGTTTTTCCACAAAAGTCCTTCGGTCGATTCGGTTGTGGCAGTAGTAGTCGTAGAGGTCAAATACTTCCTGAGGGATGTCTTCTTTGCGTAGTTTTTCCATGGTTTGGTTTTGGTTAGTCTCAGTAAGTTATTCAAAAACAGGGAAGGGAAAGTCGAAAAATCTAGAATTGGTAAAAAAAGTGGGAGAGCGGATTTGGCTACATTATCAAAACTGGAAATTAACTTTTCCAAAGTATCAAACTTTGGAAAAGGCTACGGATGAAAGTGGAATTACAAATCCTGTGGCAAGAGTTTGGGATTGCTTTTTGGAAGAAGAGTCTTTTTTTTGCTCACCGTAAACCTCGGTTGAGAAAGTGGTCAATGCGCCGTTTATTTTCTTGCTGGAGTAGGGTGGGATACCCGTTGAGGAGGATATTGGGGATCATCGTCGTGAATCCAAAAATCAGGCTGATACGGAAGCCTTGGTACAGCGCTGCACCGGTCACAACTATAAACCCAATCAGATGACTGATCTCAGCGAGGGTCATTTGATGGCGGATCGAAGCCAAATCGGTTTGCTTGCCGTCCACCCGGATGGCTTGATTCAAGAATCTGAAAAAACTGTTTTTCACCAGCCATCTAAACTTCCCAATTCCGAGGGCTTTGTTTGCGGCCTTACTTGGGATAAAATTCAGTTGAGACAGCTTTCCGTAATAGCTGGTTTTGAGCAAAATGGCATTCCCGATGATGCCCACCATCCAGGAGACAACAGAAAGTGAAAGTCCAAAAGTGAAACCGGTCAGCAAGTGATTAGTAATCATGGATTAGGTAGTTAAATACAAATGAAAATGGTAACTATCTGTGAATAGTAACAGCCTTATTCAGATCTCTCTGAACTTGAAATGTTAAGTTAATGCCTTGGAAATAAGTGCAATCATCACGATCAATACCAGTAGGAGAATCACTATGACCGCATAGTTGAGTAGGGTCCATCCGATCTTTTTCCATCCTGAAAGGAAATCAAAAAATCGAAAATAAATCAAGAAAGTGAGGGTAGTCCCCAAATAGATTTTATACAAATCAAGTTGGTCTATCAAGGATTCCTATTGGATTACCCCAGACAGGAGAAGTATTAACAAATAGAAAACCGTTCGTAGTCATACCAAATAGGAGTTAAGGATCAGATGTTGGAAGTAGTTATAGCCTCGTCTGTAAAAACAAATGAAAGAAGCCAAGGAAACCAAAGGTATAATTAGAAGAGAAGTGTATGCATAGTTGCCTGCCATCCAAAGAACCGCTTCGCCAACAAAGCCCAGGTCGCTTTTTTCAGGTTCATCGGTAGAACCGCTATAGAATCCCTCCAAGAAGTCTGTCATGAAATTTAAGCGATCGGTGAGTTCCGTCAACAAGGCGTAGATCGTAGAGAGTACCAAGACATAAGCAAAAGGCTTGAAATGCTTGACCCGCTTTCCGCTAGGTATTCTCATATAGTGAGTCCAGGACGAAGTAGGAGTTCGCGAGTGGTGTAGAAAAAAACCTTATCCAGCTAAATAAGGCTAACCTGAAGTTCTAGAATCGTATTTTTAAAGTTGATCTCCAGTGTAATAGCCGACTGTCCGCGTTGATTGCAGAAGCTTCCTTCAAATCGATGTTCGCAGTTTTTACAAGTTTGGCGCATGGTTCTTGGAGATTGGGAATAGAACTTAATCAGGACATGACTCCAAACGTATAGTGACTCCGTTCGAAAGTTCCCAACAGTTGCCATACACATCCGAATAGATCAAGTTGAGCGTCAAGTCTGTACTTTCCCATTTGGAGATGTAGTCCTGAATCAGGGAATCAGGCATGTCTAGCGTCAGAGTGGCAATGCTTTCGCCTGATTTGAACACATAATCTTTGGTAATGGCACTATATCCCACCCCTTTTGCACCACCTCCAAAAATCGCAGCAAAAGCCTCTCGAGTACTGCTGTAGTTTTTCCCTTGGTAGGTGTAGGTAAAGTTCTTGATGATGGCTGGTCCCACTCCCTTGTTTTCCAAACCATAGCTGTAACTGTTGCCGGAATAAAATGCAGATATCTGCATATAGGGCCAAACAGTCGCGAATTGTTGTTCTTTGAAAATAGTCGTCTGAATGATCGATACAATCAATGCCGAGGCACTCAGAAATACCGCGGACAAGCCCAAGAGGACGTTGACGTCAAATCTGAATTTTTTCTTGCTGTCTTTTTTCATTAAATCTCTTTTCTAAAAGTGACCTAAACGTATTCTTACCCCATCCTTTTTCGTACTCACCGCATCCGCAAGTCTTGGATGACAAATTTCAACCAGTCCTGCTGAGGCAGGTCGATCAGAACGTCAGGAGTAAACCCAGTGAGATCGATTGGTGCACGGTCTGTCCAACTGGATTTTACAATAGGAATCGTCAAGTAAAAGGCCTCGTAAGGCAATGGAGTGGGAATAGACATACCCTCATAGTCCATCATGCCGAAGGTTTGGGAACCGTAGCTCGTTGTTTTTTGACTTTGTTTGGTCAAGAAAAAAAAGTACTCCGCTGAGCTGCCAGAGAAGTTGTCCACGATCAGGGCAACTTTCCGAGGATACTTCATTACCGAATCCAAAGGAAAAGTGACTCCGGGTACGGGGTAAAATTCCGCTTTCGTGGTAGGCAGTTCCTCGTAGGCTTTTTTGTACTGGACCAGTACTTCTTCAGGAAAATACTTCTGGTATTCATCCGGGATAGGATTGGTCACAAAAGGCTCGAGGTCCGGGAGTTTGAGTTGAACATTTTCAGGTGTCACTCTCAAAAAGGAGGGATATTGGATCACAGGCTGAGTCATCAGGTACGGGAGGAAAGATACCCAGCCGGTATTACCTCCGAGATTACCTGTGAGGTCTACGATGAGGTACTCCGTCGCACGGATGATGGAATCATTTTCGGCGACCAGCTGCTGGATGGCATTGTCGTTGTTTTTAAAGGTGGGTACCTTCAAATAGCTCACGTCATTGGCGAGTTTTCGGAAATCCAACCCACTGTTGTTGTCTTTCCAGGTAGCCAGTTCCTCTTTTTCGGTTGGCGTCATCTCTTCTGGATATACCTTTCCCCAAAGTGCCTGATTTCCCAGGCGAAGAAGATTTTCAATCTGTTTGGCAGGCAAGGTCGTGGTCAAAAAGGAGTCGTAAAACTTGACGGAATACTGGTCTCCATCCGGAGTCAGTGTGAAATAAACAAAACCTACCGGAAACGAATCAGGTGAGGCAACTTTGATTCCCTGAAATTTTCCTTGAAGGTTTTTTAAGATGGCGATTTTGGAAGATCCGTCGGGACTCGCCCATAGACCTTCCAAAGGTGAGAAGGTTCCTTTTTTCCATACTTCTTCCGAATAATCGACCACCGTACTGTCGAAAACTTGCTCATCGAAATAGGATAAGATGAAGTGTTTATCCTGGAAAAAGTCAATGTACTCCTTCAGGAGGTAAAAGCACTCTTTTGGATCGGTCACTTTCTCGGCTTGCTGTCGAAGAGCAATAGTGAGTTGCTGGTAGTCCGGCTTGTTTGAGGCGTTGAACTTTGTGGGATATCCGGCGTAGTTTTGCTCGGTCTCTTCAATGGTCACCGTCAGATTTTCGAGGCAGTTGCAGGATTTTTTTTGGGCAAAAGCAGATATGCAAACCCAGAAAAAAAGGAAAGCTAAAGTAGGTCTCATGTAGCAATTCAAATTTTAGAAAAGGAGGACAAAACCACTTCGAAAATAGGGAATGCGCTTGATTCTCTAACCTTTGATTAAGAAAAACTCCATATCAAACACCCTAAGACTTTCTTGTCAGCAATAGGCCATAGACACCTTTTCCAATGCATCAACCTCTGGAAAAGGTGTGAATCTCTGTGTATGCGGTGTTAAATAGTGCAATTATGCAGTGGACATGCATTCTGAAGCACTCTTATAAGGTAGGCATGTCTGCATTTACCAGAATTAAAGTTGGAAAGTCAAGCCAAACGAGGTCTTAGTAATTAGTGTATCCCAAGATGGTCCCGTTCAGTTCCTTGATCTTGGTGTCCAAGGACTTCTTCAGCTGCAGGTTATTTTTCGTGAGCTGCTCCAAGATTTCCCTTTGCTCATAGGTCATCACAAAACCGTATTCCTTGATGTCGAACTCAATCACTTGGTTGATTTTGAAAAAACCAGTTTGGCTATACTCCTGATAGACTGGATAGAAGTAGTTCAGGAATTCTTCTTTGGTGGAATAATTCGCAACAGCAAACCTGAACTTTTCATCCACCGCAGCAAAAATTTCCTGGACCGTTCTCCCTGTTTCTACAATCCTAGATTCGAAGGCATTGACCCGCTCCTCTTTTTTGCTACCCCATGCGATAAATTGATCCTCGCCACTGACCGTACGGATCGTAGCCATGTCATTCTGAACCGGTCCCGCCAAGTCGTGAATAAACCCTGACTCCATCTCTTGCTCCTTGGTGTCATAATATCCATACAGCTGTCCATTGCTGACCGGGATATAGCGGTGTAGGGGATAGGATGTAATCTGATAGTTTACCGTGGCAAATTCGAAGGGCAAAATCACTTTCCCTTCAGAATCGATGATTCCCGTCTTTTGATTGGCATCAACACAGACGAAAAAGCTTCCGTCATCTGCGCCTTGGATAGCAGTGTAGGTTGGTGCAAGAATGACTCTCCCTTGGTAGTCCATCAGACCGAGGAGTTTGTTTTTTTCGGTTCGCAGTCTTCCCTCATCGGCATAGATGCCATCATAGCGATCACTCAGCTGCGCTCCGGTAAAGTCATACAGTGCTACCAACTGGTCCTCGGTGGTTCCCAAAAAGACCCCTTTTTCCAAGTAGCCATATTGGGTCACTTTGGTAAAAATAGGTTCGGCGATTTCCCTGCCGGTGACGATGTCAAGCAGACCATGGAGCACAGTGCCGTCAGCTTGGATTTGCTGAACTTCGTAAACCTCCATTGGGCTGGAAATTCCATACCGCTCCCATACGGTTTTGAGGTTGACTTCATTGTTGTAATAGCTCCGCTCGGCGAAGGAATAGCGACTGCCGGGTACGGGCTGGAGATCGCTGTCTACGAGGTAGCAAAAGGAGTCTAAAAACAGAAAATGGAATGGTTTTTCAGGATCGCTGATCAAGGTGGTGGTTTTAAAAGGCTCCTCTGTCAGTGAATTTCCCTTCGAATCGATGTACCAATACGAGTCTTGACTCGAATTAAAGATCATGGCGAAGCCTTGGTATACCCCAATCAAACTGTAGGAATATCGGTCGAGCTCCTTGACCAACTGACCATTGTAGTAAAGGCTGCTGCTGTTCTTTTTTGTTTCCAGGAGAAAGTAATTGCCTGCTGTGTCCAGGGTGGCGGAGTATCCCTCTCCATTGCTCAAGACCAAGGATTCGTTTCGGACAAAGTCCATGTGCAGTTCCTTGGCAGGCAACGTTTGAATGGGCTTTCCCTTGTAAATGACTATGGTTTTGCTTTTCTGAAAATCATTGGAAAAGTCACTTAGGCTGATGGGACTTTGAGCTTTTGCCAACAAGGAAAGAAGGAAAAAGGAAGCAAGGAAGGTTAGAACTTTCATGATGAGGGAATCAAAAGGCGTTAACTCGTAAAAGAAATGGTTGGGCTGTGGAGCAACGAATTGGAGGTAAAAGAAAGCTCTACATTAGAACTTGTAGCTGTACTCTTCAATGGTGTAGATCAAAGGGTCATCGATCAGGATATTGACCTGAATCAAGTGTCCGAGCTCGTTGTATTTGTTCACGTATTGGACCACAGGTTCGCGGAATTCGAGAAGGTTTCTTTTTTCGTCATAGGTCTTCACGGTTGTGTAAGATTCTCCGGTGACATTGGTTTTGGAACCGACCTCCAGCCCATTTTCAAAGTAATATTCATCCACATTCGGTTTCTCGGAATCTCGGTAAAACGTAGCCCGCTTGGTGTAGGTGCCTTCGGATTTGTAAGAAAATTCCTCCTTGCTGGCCAAGTAGCCGTCCATTTCTCGGATGGTTTTTTCTTTGATTCTTCCCTTGTTGTCGTAGCTGAATTCCACTGTGTAGGTAGGCTCGCCAAGGTCCAGTCCGGTGAGTTTGACCAATTGGCCGGAGGAATTGTAGGCGAGGTTCTCAGCATAGCGGTAGTTCTCGTCCTCCTTTACGTACTCGGTCAGGCGTCCATCTGTATAGGTGAAAGTTTCCCTGGTGAGCGGAAATCCTTGGTATTGCGTGGTTTTGGTCTGCAGGTAGCCTTGGCTGAGGGTGAAAACAAGGGTTTTGATCAGGGTTTTGTCGCCCGTTACCCGGTTGATTTCAAAGGATTGGATTTGGACTTCCTTGGCTTCGGGAGGGAAATTGAGTTCGGCGGAGGTGTGGGGTTCCTGAGCCAAACAGATCAGTGAAAAAAGAGAGAGAAGCAGGGTAGTGCTGGTTTTTTTCATGGAAAAAGAATGAGATAAGAAGGCGAAGAATTCGTGAGCAAATCAGAGATTTTAAGACTGAAGGCCAAGAGCTTAAGAATTATTGAATCGCTCCTGTGGGATTGGGCTGGGAATAAAGCGCATCGGAGATCAGGAGCATGACCTTGCCCTCGGTCTGGGCAATAGTAAAGCAGGGGAGTTGCTCATCGCTTTGGGTAGCAAAAAAGCTGTACGTGCCCCATTCACCAAATTCCACCACCTTGAGTTGGTTTTTTTCCGCAATCAGCTTCAGTTCCTGCACGCAGCGTTCGAGTTCTTCGCGGATTTCGGCCTCGTTTTCAGCAGTGGGGGAAAATTCCAGGTATACCGATTTGGCCTTTAGGGCCTTGTTGTGGATCACTTTTGCCTCTGCAAATTTCCATTTTTGCTTTGCTTCGAAAACATCCACTTCCTCGTTGGAGTCTAACAACACTCCTCTGAATTTGGAAAAACCGCCCGGAGCATTGTCCCAGACTTTTTTGATGGAAGATGAAAAAGGCTGCTGCGCATAGGTAGCTAGGGCACAAAGGAGTGCAAAGGCAAAAAGCGATATCTGTTTCATGGTGTGTTGTGAAGAGAAGATCAAAAGAATGCTTTTTTAGAAAGAATAGATCCAATTGAAAAGCAGTGAAAAGGTAGGAACCCTGCAGATTTTGATTGATATATATCTTCTTAAAAAGTGGTTTTACTTTAAAAAATACGCCTTTTTCCGTAGGTCCGGGAGTTGTTTTAGAGGCTCCTGCGAAAGGGTTTTAAACTTTTCTAAAGTTCCATACTTTGGAAAAGTCTTCATTCTCTGTTTTCTCTGTGGTAAAAAAATGTAGCAGTGTAGTAGCAGTCTACAGACTGAATTCATATGATCAATGGCTGGATCTTGAACCAGGCAGGTCTAAAGTCTTGAACCAATCTGGGTTTGGGTTATTCACATAAAGACGCAATAGGCGCATAGGAAGAAAACTTTGCAGCTAAGCGTCTTGGCGAACAATCAACTTTCTATATAAGGGGAGGAAAAATGCTGATTCTGGGACTTCTTACTTTTCCTTTTGTGGTGAAAAAAGGAATCGTCTTCAAACTTTGACCAGTATGAACAAAAAGTTTGCGCGCATTTTCAAACTTTTTGCCTTTGGGATTGTCCTTAGGACATGGAAAAAAATTATCCCGGTTGGATGGCTACCTGCCTCAAACTGGCAGCGATTTACAATATACTCTGGGGTGCTTGGGTGGTGATTTGGCCCCATACCTTTTTCGAATGGACGGGAATGGAACCCCTGCAGCACCCTACTATCTGGCAGGGAACAGGAATGATCGTAGGTGTATACGGCCTAGGCTATTGGTGGGCAAGCTACAATCCCCTGAAACACTGGCCGATCGTGGCCGTTGGTTTTCTGGGAAAGATCTTCGGCCCCGTCGGATTCCTCTTCAATTACCTCGTCCTGCAGGAAATCCCTTTCCAATTCAGCTACACGCTTTATACCAATGACCTGATTTGGTGGGTTCCATTTTTTCTGATCCTCAAACGCGTCCATACCGAGACGAAGTGGCAGCTCCGGTAACTCAGTTTGGGAAGTTAATTGGAATTGAGTTATTGGTTTTAGACTCAGCTAACTAGTCAAAAAATAGAACTATGGATGCGATTCGTCTGTCGGTAGATACAGGGCTGTTTATCTTGGTGTGGCTGGTGCAGGTCATTATCTATCCTTCTTTTGCACATATCGCCAAGGAGAAGCTGAGTTTCTGGCACCGACTGTATACGCAGAAGATCCTTTATTTCGTGGGGCCGATGATGTTTGTGCAGACTGGCCTGATCGCTTGGCAGGTGCTCGGTGATCCACTGGTCTATCTCGCGGACGGACTGCTTTTAGTCGGGATCTGGATCAATACTTTTCTTATTGCCATACCCATTCATGCGGACATTGATCGAGACGACAGCCTAGACAGCCACCTTCCCAAACTCCTCCGAGTCAATGGCTGGCGCAGCTGGATGTGGACGGGTTTGTTTTTGATTTCCTTGGGAAGGGTGCTGGTGTGAACCTCTTTTTTTATCGATAAAGAAACTAGGCTGAGATAGGAAGTCTACAAGTAGCGAATTTCAAATTCGTTTGGATAGGAGGGTTTAATTACTCCCGTACAGCTGTCGGGATCGACCCAGTCCTAAGCTGAACTTCAAAGATGGAAAGTAGAAAGTACGCTCAGGAGGGGGGTACAAATTTTACCAATCAACCATCTGTATATCATATATTTAATTAGAGACTACCCCGAGTAGAAGGATGGCATAGGTCTTCGAGTTTGGCAGCCGGTGATTTTTATCAAAAGTAAGTTGGAACTGCCTATGCGGAGTGAATACGGCTTTATTAAGAATCAAATTCCTTTGATCTCTTTTTAAATCTTCTATGCCACCAAATGATTAATGGCGTATAGCCGAAATAAGTCATACCACCCACAAAAGATGCCCAAGCAAACGAGAATTCATTGACTACGATAGTCAAGAAAATGGAAAGCAAAGGGAGAGCAAACATAATTAGCAATCGCTGCTTCTGAGAGCGGGTATAGAATTCTTCAAAGTCTGTAAAGCCCAACTCCCGCCTCAAAAGCAAAACTCTATGGTAAAACAGATACAATACAAAGTAAAGCCCAAAAGCAACAAAGCCATAATAAATCATTAGGTAAGGCACTTGGTTACCTTTTATGGATACTGCTATATCGGTATGGAAAAAAAAGTTGGTGAGAAATAGGGTCAAAAAACGGAGGGGGTACACATAGAAAATTACCAGTGCGATAAAAACCGTATTCAACAGGGTCAGCACGGAGTCATTGAGGGAGTAGATTTCAGAAAAATCCAGATGCTCGTTCCATATCAGAACAATAAAGGAAATGCTGATCAGGAATGCCGGCAGTGTCTTGGTAAAAGTCAGTAAATCTTCGAATGAATTCGGATTCGTCAGATTGAAAATCAGCAGGGTAATTGCAATACCAAAGACAGCATCGGTCAGGTTGTCCAACCTTGAAGCGGACGCTCCACGATAGGTTAATCTTGGGTCGTGAAGTCTGTTTTTTACAAGAGTTTTCCTCATAACTGGCACATTATTTAGATTGGCTTTTGGATAGGATGGGGCAGGTCACCAACTAGTTGGTTTTTCACACGCCATTTTCCGAAGACTAATCTTTGGAAAAGTGACTGATTTTCAAAAAAAAATCAAAATCGTCAACAACATTTCTGATTTGATGATCAAAAAAATCAAATGACCTGTATCAAAGTTCTGATTTTGTAGAAAAGGTTTTGGTGGCAAGAAAATTCAATTCTCCTTCATGTGTTTCTGGCTTTCAATTTCAGTCGAGCATAAACTCAAAGAATCACCCTTTTCTCCCTCGGTAAACGCGAAGCCCAAACCATCCTGCCAAAGCAAGCAGCAGAAATGGCCATATGTTGATCAATAAGACAAAGAAAGCAACAAGATTTTCCCAGCCGTTTCTAAATCCAATTTTAAGTTCATGACTAAGTCCCATGCCCTCTGGTACGGACTCGTAGAAGGTCATACTCAGTGTCGAAAAGGAAACCTGATCTTGCAGGTACGCCAGTCGGCCTTCGATGGATTCGATATCGGCACGCAGTTGACCGATTTGATTTTCGATCTCCACCATCTCCATCACATTTTTCGCCTGCTTGAGGAGCTCGGTATATCGTGTCTCGAGTTCTTTTTTGGTATTCAATCGTGCCTCGATGTCCACAAATTCCTCCGACACGTCCTTAACAAGGATTTCCTTTTGCTCAAATCGCTCCACTCCGCTGGTCGCTTCGTTCAATACCTGATCAAATTTTTCCGCAGGAATCCGAAGCACCAGGGTGTTGCTCTTGCGCCCGGGGTAATTGAACTCCTGATCTGAAGACACATAGCCTTGTTGGGAGCTTACTGCTTCCAGAATCTGCTTTCGGGTTGCCGATAAGTCCTTTGTTTCAAATTCTACCCGTCCTTCTTTGATTACTTTTCGGCCCAACTCACCGTTCTCCCCGGGGATTTGGGCCATTTCTTCCGAGTCTTGGCTTGCTGCCAAGTCCGCGGTGGATTCTGGATTATTGGCACAGGATACAAGCGAAAGCAGCAAAGCCAGCACAAATAGGTTACAAAGTTGATTGAGCATTTCAGATCTGTTGAGATGGACTTAGGAAAAGAATGGAAGGAAAAACTTAAAAAAAATTAATCAATTCTGGCGATAAGTTTGAAACCCAAGATCAAATTTTAGAAAAAATCCAAGTGCTTAAAAACCCAGAAAGAACTCGCCATCAGAGTCATTTCTAACGCAAGACAGCTACTAGTTGGGTAAAATTTAGGGTATTTCCTTTAGTAGTATGTGGTGAGAAAATTCCATACGAGACCTGGTTTATTGTATAAAAGTTTCCATAAACTATTCAGAAATCCATCCCTGGACCTATATTTAAGAAAGTTAAATTTTTAAAAAATGGCTACAAAAAGAGCAGGCATTAATGCCAAACCAACCACAGAAATAAAGATTTCTGAATCCCAATTTAGCAGTACAATCTCCATCGCCGGGGAAATTATCCAAGTAGATAGCCCACCCCTACTGAAAAAACTGGCTGAGGCGGCCATTTTTCTGGCACAGGGGCAAGGTCCCACACCGGTAACAGCTCGGAAAAGAGCCAAACACATGCGTACCTGGGCTAAAGTGTTGAAATCGGAGGTAGATGGAGATCTGATCACCGGGCAACTAATAGTCCGTCAAAAAAATAGTTTGATTCTAGATGTCGATGGAATTGAAGCGACTTGTCCGCTCATTCTCTTGGAGTCTGATGAAGTAAACCAAACTGAAAAAATCCTCGCACTCCGAGTAGTATATACTGATCCCGCAACCAATAGCATGGTCTTGGGAAGTGGAAAAATGGCCAAATCAGACTTGGATAGCCTAAGTGTACTGCTTGATATGAAAGCGGTACTTGCCGAATCCAAAACCAAAAAGAAAAAACCTTAAGTAGAGAGTCTCTGACAAAAGCTCTGCTTCTCTAAAGGCTGTCTCAAAAGGCATCTTGGAGTCAGCCTGAGCGGAGTCGAAGGACATTTCCTCTAAGTAGGACAACATTTCGACTACGCTCACTATGACAATCGATACTAAGGAGACAGCCCCTTTTTTTCTTTTAAAACTTACCAAATGCGATAGTTAATTGGCATGGAGTAGGGCCCTTTAGGCCTGACAGATTTGCCAGACGTTGAACAGCTGAAGTCAAATTAAGGCTGAAGGCCTGACTTGTCATAGCGAAGAGCCTGAGCTCCTTGCAAAAAGGTCAATTGGGACATGCAGGAGGTCCGAAGGACCGAGCGGTTTGGTGGGTTGTATTCCGGAAGTCGTTCTTTCAATTCTTTTCATCTAGAATGCCATTTTAAGCACTCGTTCAGGATTGTAACTCCGAGGATGGGTTTTGGAGATTGTAAATCTTAAGTAGCTCAAATCCCGACAGCAGAACAGATCGGTGTGGATTGTAAGGTGGTAAGCAAACTCCACTTAGTCCATCGAATCATTCTGCTCTCAGACAAGTGGAGCTGTGTTGAATTGCAAATCCCGTAAAAGAACCTCGAATCAGTAAATTTCGAGGTACGTAGCATCAATTCAAAGGAATCGTTTGCGCTTAAACCACAGGTAAATAACCAGGGATATGACTGCCATGATGCCCAATGTGAAGTAATACCCCATCTCCCAGCCGAGTTCGGGCATGTGCTCAAAGTTCATCCCATAGATCCCAACCACAAATGTCAGCGGCAAAAAGAAGGCTGAGAAAATGGTCAACAGTTTCATCACATCGCTGCTTTTTTGAGCATTGACCGAGAGGTAGGTATTGAGCAGGTTATTGGCATTTTCCAAGACCTCGTCGTAGTTCAAAATCAGGCTGACCAGTTGGTCTTTGATGTCCTGCAGGGCTGTTTTGGAGGATTCGGTTACCTCGATCTGCTGGATTACCTGTTGGAAGAGGTGCAGCAGCTTTTTGGTGATCCTTGCCTGTGATTTCAAAAAGTAAAGGTCTTTGAGCGATACGCTCGTGTAGTCTTTCAGAAAGATGGTTTTCTCTATTAGGGTGATTTTCTCGTCTAGGTCTTGTTGGGGATGTTCATAGGTTTGGACCATTTTGTGAATCAGGTAAAGCATGATCTCCTCCGGACTTTGGTATTCGCTGTTGACAGAGTCCAAAAAGTTGAACTGTTTGCGATGGATGGTGATAAGTTTCTGATCGTTGTAAAAGAAGGCAATCTTGTTAGACAGCTCGTTGATCGTGGTTGCGCCCTGATGGATGGTGGAGGTAAATGCCCTCAAAATAAGGAAATTGTAGGTAGGTTGCTTTTCAAACTTGGGCAGGTGCCCCGCCTCTAGGCTGTCCCGGATTTGGAAGAGGTCGAGTTGATTTTCGGCTGCGATCTCCTCCAGGCTGGCTTTGCTGGGTGAGAAAATGTCTATCCAGACAAAGGATTCGAAGGCTATTTTATGGTGATGGTTACTTTTCATAGGGCTTGGCTATTGACCTGACGATGGGTACAAAGCGAAATGGGCCCGATTTGTTTTGGAGATTTCTTGACCCACTCGTCCCGCTAGGTTGACCAAATTGCTAAAAAAGTATCGATTAACCATTGCTGATCGGAGGATTTAGGTCAGGAAAAGCCACATCAGACTGGCAAATGGAGAAGGATGGATTCGTGGGGAGTCCATTTTTCCAAATTTTGAAGCTTTGGATAAGTTAGGTTATCAGATTGAAGGGAAAATCAACAAGTCTGAAGACGGCATAAAGCTAGTCTAAGTTAGTAAGACTTGAACCAAATGGGGTTACTAAGAAACTACGCTTCAGAGGGAGGGTCAACATTCGCCGGAATGTCAGTCGATTGAAGCGCCTGTAGGCACTTTCTCCCTCTTAAATTATTCCGAAATTAGGGGGTCAATATGCTCCGGATTATCCAGGTAAATCGAATTGCAAATTCGTACGGATAGGAGGGTGAAGTTTCAAACTTCACCCAGCATTTAGCTGAACTTTAAAGATGGAAAGTAGAATCTACACCGGGTGAGTGACTACACTAAATGGAGAGACTAGGTCATTTTTGACTAGGTTCAGATAAGATGTTCACTAATCAGCATTTTCTATTTTTGGTGTACCGCTTCCATATCCTTCATTATATCCTCGTTTAAATTCATCCCAATCATAAATTAACAAAGTTGTGAATATTAGAATTGCTCCAATGACAATGAACTTCACGTCTCTTTTCGAAATTTTCATACCATATTTTTTTTGAGAAAATTAAGCTTTTGATAAAGTGGAAACAAATATTTGATAATTACATAGTGTAAACTTCTGAGATAGATTCCTCTGGTTAGGTTAGCAATTGCAATTAGCTGTAGCTATGTCGTATAGTCGCTAAATCCTACAAAATCCAACAATCACGCTTCAAATTAGTCCCTACAGTGGGGGCTAGACTCAGCGGAGAGACTAGGCTTGATGTGTGCTTTTGGAAGTCACCCAGCGATACCCGTAAAACCAACAGACTAAAGTCAGTGCCAGATGCAGAATCCAAAAGGACGAAGCACCAACCACCCTTCCAGAGTCGTAGCTGGAAAGAGTGCCTGTCAACAAGATCCCAAGATTGTTTAGTTGACTGGATATATTGGTCAAATTATTTAGAAGCAAAAAGCTCGATGCTGCTGCAAAAGTCAGCATTAGGAATCCTTGAATTTTCTTGGTTTTCATAGACTATGATGGATATTGGGTTTAAAAACTAGTGATTTCAATCTTTCCTTAGGTCAAGAAGTAAATCGAATTGCAAATTCGTTTGGATAGGAGGGTTGAATTACAAATTCAACCCAGCATTCAGATGAACTTCAAAGATGGAAAGTTGAAACTACGCTGAGTGGGGGGGGATTATGTGGTTTTTAATTAAATTCAATATCTTTTATGCCGTTATTTTCTAAGAATAATTTTAACTTAAAATTAAGTGTGTGATTATTTGTTATTTGAGAAGTTGATTCTTTTAATAAATAATCAATGGTAATTTTGTTTGAATCAGACATTTCTGAATATTTTTCATCAATATCGATGTCAATACGTAAATAATTGTTTTCTAGCCCCGAAGATTTGTAAATTGTTTCGATCTGCTGATGGGCAATTTTTACTGGCCCACCTGTCGAAATATCAATAATAGGTTTTATCCATTTTATCCTGCCCCAGTTTTTTGAGTTGGAGCTTTGTGATATTTTGTTGATTATTCCTGTTCCTAATGATAGTATTGATATATCTTCTAGTCTTAATCTTTTTCCATTTATTTTATAATGTTTATAATCTGGGTTCCCTAGTGTTTCTATTAATGCTCCAATAGATGGGTTATTCATTACAACTCCCCCATCAACACAAATAATATTTTCACTATCATAATTGAAATTGTGCGACTCAAAATATGTTGGTGCAGCTGATGTTGCTTTACAAATTTCTTTCAGTTTAGAGTTTTTATCCGGAAACAAACTCGCCTCTCTTGTTGTAAAAAAAATTGGTTTATTTCTGTGGATATTATAAGAAGTAATGAAAATTGGCCGTAAACAGCTTGTTATTCTATTCTCATTGAAGTAATCATTTAAAACCGAGTCAAGGTTTTTAGCTCTGAATTGGGGTCGGAACCATTTATAAATATTGTTTAATCCTTCTTTAATAAAATTGTGTTTCGGAAATATGTTTGCTCCTTTTTCTTTATATATTGCTTCAATTTCATCCAAATTATATTTTCTTTTATCTGCTTCAGAAGAATCAAAATCTTGGAGTGTTAGTGCGCAAGCTAATAGCCCTCCTGTGGAGGTTCCTGCAATTAAATCAAAAGATTTATGGATGGGTTCATTTGTTATATGCTCAATTTGTTTAATAACCTGAAGAGGTATTATACCACGTAAACCGCCTCCATCAATACTTAGAATATTGAATTTTTTATTAACCTTTTTCATTTATTGTTTATAAACAGAATCAATAAAATCGATTAAAATATCATATACTGATATATCATTGAGTTGAATTAATTCGACTTCTTTGCTTGAGTTGCTATTCTCTTTTATTTTTTTTGTGATCCTTACTTTTCCTGTTATTTCATTTCCTTCAAATATTATTGAAGGAAAGTGTCTAGTGTTATCTAAAAAGAATTGATTCCTTCTGTTGTTTTCGGAAATAAGTTGAACCATTACAAAATATCGTGATAGTGCAATTTCATAAGGATCTTCAAAAAATAATCTTAATGTTTCATTTGTTACTTTGTATAGTTCAATGTTTAGCGCATTAATTGCGTTTTTTAGATCTTTATGTGCAAATAAGTCAAAGAGTTCATCGAAATGTTTTAATGTCTCTATTTTATGAGTTCTTTCTTGAAGCATTTTTCTAAGTTTTTCTCGTTGGTTCTCATTCATGGTTTCTTATTTGTTTAATTGTGTATATTTTTTAGTGTCTTGAAGGTTTATGGCTAGTGAATATTTTTTAGAATGTTTACCTAATCTTTTTGTGGTTTTCTACATTTTAAAAATTCCTATAATTATTCATAATTATTTTCGATTTTACATTTTTGTTTCGGAATTTCTAGGAATTATTAATTTGAATATTTGTATATTAAGTAGATTTATTCGAAACACTTTCTTATGATATTTTTTATAGACAGATGCTTTTTTACTCTGTGGTTTTATTTCCTTGTTCTAATTCATATTTTAGTTTTTTCTCTATTGTATAGAGTAAAGAATGGTATGTCAACTAGAACTGAAAAATTTATTCTTGTAACACTTCTGTTAGTCTCTGATATAGTTGCACTTCCACTTTCATATTTAATGGTTCTCAAATTTGGAATGTAATTAAAATGAAAACCTGCTGTAATCGGTAGTTTGGGGCAATTTAAAAATAAGCCAAATCCTGGTGTGAAAAAATGTTCAAGCTTCAAATTTGAATATGAAGTCGTGTCATTATTCAATCTTTGATTTACAATTGACCCCAAGTCTATAAAACTCATAAATGGTGTTAAGTATCCGTTAACAAATGTAGCTGATATTCCTATTGGTGCTGATAGACCTATATTCCCCTTTGTTTGATTTTTTAAAGTACCGTAAGCTGTCTCCCATCCACCAGTTAAACCTACATAACCATTTAATGATATATTAAAGCTGCTGTGTCTCTTTATAGAAGAACTACCTATTGGTAATGAGTAAGAATTGAGCAAAGCTTCCATATCATCTGCAGTTTCTATTGTTGCTAATTGTGATACAAATGTAATTGTTCTTGAAAATTTTCCATTCTCATCCATCATATACTCTCCTAATTCAATTACTAAAAGAGGAATTACTTTTTGATAATCTTTCTTTATTAATGCTTCTACTATTGTGATGTATCTATCAGAAATATCAATTAAACTATCATTTAGGATGTAATGATTATTTAATTCAGAAGTCTTTTTCAGAGTAGTGGTGAAAAAACTAATTGTTTGATTTATATCCTTTATGTATGTGACTATCTCTTCAGGTGATTTTAAATTGAATTCTTTAGACTTAATATAATTGTAAGTATTATTTAATTTGTTTACAAATAGAGTTAAATTTTGAATTTTGGCTGCAATTAACTCTATGTCATTATGATCATGACTTTCTAAATAGTTTTTGTATTCTGGAATTTGAATTAATTGTTGATACAGCAAGCCGTAAAAGTATCTGATTTCAAGATTTTGCAGAGAGCTTGCTGTTGTAGGTAAAATACTTGCTGGATTTACCCAAATATCCTTACTTCCTTTTTTGTTTAATAGTGATTGAGCAATCAGGTCTGCAACATTTAGTATTTTATATATCGTAGAATCTGAGGAATAAGATTCATTTGCTAATATTGAAAGTAAGTGATCTAATGATTGTCCTTGTTGGCTATATTTAACTATATAGTTTCCTAAAGCAATCATGTCTTTTAATTTGAATTCATCCCTTAGTTTAGGAAAAATTGTTTCTGGATTTTTAATTATGTTCTTTGGTAATTGTTCAATATCAATTTGAGCAGTTTGTCTTAATAATAGTAAATCAGCAGTGTAATATGATGATGCGCCTGAACCATACAAATTTTCAATTTGCTTAAATGTTTTAGGGAAAATAGACTTAACTAAGATTGAGTCTTCTTTAGTTTTGATTTGTCTGAATATTTGATCTATTGCTACCTGTAATATTTCTTGTTTAAATCGACTTGCCATAAAGTTTGCCATACCGTTGATTGCTGATGCTTGCCAATTGATGGATTGTATGTCAGATAGTTCTTGGTTAGGCTTTGAGTATGCTATTGTTTTAATACTTAATGATCCGTCATTAGCTAAGGCTAATGGGTTTTCAATAATCCTCAAGTCTTTTAAAAATATATTAGAACTTATGTTTGTTTCATTTAGCCCATACTTGTATAAAATTTCCCAATAATCTTCATATAAAAATCTATTGTCAAAGTTGAATCCTTTATTATTTTGTTCTTTTATCGCTTTTAGATTTAAAGCGTCTAAGTATGTGTTTTGCTTGTTGTATGTCTGGCTAAGTAAGTGGCTACTAAAAAGAAAGTTAATTATTATTATTAAATTGTATTTATTTTTCATTTTCTAATAATTTTATTTTTCTGATTTTAGTTTGATACCATTGTATTTGGTGTTTGTTTTTTTTAATTACTGTTTGTTGTATTCCTGTCTGAATGGATTATGAATTAGGTTCATTTAGTTCTAATTCAATGCTATTGTTTCTTCTTATTGTTTCCACTCTCTCGGAATGTGATACCGCCTTTGGAATAGGCTTGCTAGGCTGTAAAATGCAGGTTCTTCAGTCATTTGGTTTGAAAAGTTTATCGTCAAAAATGCGCTTGGAGAGGTCTTCCCGCTGGCGTGATGAAAATAAAAAGTAATTTCTAGATAATGAAATGCTAGTTTGAAATTCTCCTAAAATTTTCAGCTTTTTTTCTTCCGCTCGTGAAGGATGGCATAGACCGACCCGATAAAGACCACTGCATAGAGGGCTGTCAGTGCGGGCTGTTTGACCGTCAAGGGGGAGAAGTGCACATTGCGTAAGGCGGCACTACCTACAATCAGGGCAATGATCGTGAAAAAGAAGTTAAGGCCTTTGTTAGTTTCCATAGGTTAAAGATTAGGTAAAGGATGGATCCGGATTTTACCTCTCAAGTATTCAAACTATAACGCATTGGCAAGGGATTGCGCCAAGATAACTTGTGCCTTATCCCCGTAACTTTCGTTCGACAGCGACTGCTTTTTGGCTGAGCTTTTCTACCATGGAAGGCGACAGTCGTCCAATCCACCAAGCTACACGGGCCCGGCCCGGTAGGACGATGATGCCTTTGTTTTTTTCTACGGCATCGAGTGCCTCGCTCGCGCACTTGTCCACGGGGTAGGGCGGACCGGCCAAGGCTGTCAGGAAACGCCGCATGTTGGGTGACCACTTGATCCCAAACTGACTTGGGTTGTCACTGTCCAAAATGGGCGTTTCGATGGCGGCAGGACACAGGGCGCTTACCTTCACTCCTCGTGCAGCCGCTTCTATCCTCAGACTGCTGCTCAGTCCTACCACGGCATGCTTGGTCAGGGCATAGGGCGCCAAGAGTGGGGCAGGTCCCAATCCGGCCAGGGAGGCGACGTTGACGATATGACCGAAGCCCTGCTTGACCATGATGGGATAGGCTGCCAGTACGCCGTTAAGTACGCCGTATAGATTGATGTCCACGATGTGTTGCCAGGCCGCAAGCGGGATTTCATCTGTCTCCCCACCGATGCCTATGCCGGCATTGTTGAAGATGTAGTCGAGTCGGCCCATTTCCTCGGCAAAGGAATCGATACACTCCTTCACTGCTGCGGCATCCCGCACGTCCAGGGCTATGGCGCGTGCATTGGGGCCGCAGGCTTCGGCGGCTTGTTGGGCAGCTTCCAGATTGAGGTCTGTCACACATACTGTGGCGCCTCTTGATGCTAGCTGGATGGCCAAGGCGCGTCCGATGCCGGACCCACCTCCTGTTATTAATGCCACTTTGTTGGTAAATGTGCTCATGGCTTTGGATTTAAGAGGGGTTAAGTTATAGAATCTACGGGTTTACAAGAATCTCTGCCGACTGATTTTTGCGAAAAAAGTTGTCCAAAGGTAGGGATGGTCTTCTCCTTAAAGAGGATTGGCCAAAGCCAACAAGCATGTGCTGATGGATGTGCTTACCTTTAACCTCAAAAAGTATCTAAACTTCCAAAGAGAGAAAGTTCAGATCGGGGTGGCAGCCTTGAAAAAAGGGGGTAAATCCTTCGAAATTGGCATCAAAAGGCCTTTTTTCTGGCTGTATTCGAGAGTAGGATTCCCGATGGATGACCGGGCAAAAAATCTGAAACCAACAGCACGGCCAATCTCAGCCCGATAGGAGAATCTTATCACGAAGGAAACCCCGAAGCGGAAAAATCAGCGTGTTGAAAGAGAGTTGTGCAACGGTTACCCGTGTTAGCTGCTGCCCTTTTGTATTTTAAAGGTCTTGTCAAGTGTTTAAAAATATAGAGTAGCATCAAAAACCTTTTCCCAAAATGTTTTATTGTCTAACTTCTGTGGTGCATTGTAATCGTTCTTAAAACTTTCATCAAAGCTCTCTGGTAAATTTCTCCCTAATATTTCAGAAAGTTCATTTAATGATTCATAAACATTTTGCATTTCAGTAGTTGTCTCCCAGTCAGCATCCAACTCTTCTGAAACAAAGTCTTCTGCAACTGCTTCATCAATGTCCTCACGATAATTTTCCCAATTTATCTTTATGTCCTTTCCTGTATATTCTTTGAAAATTATGCCGCGCATAATTGGAGTGAATTTACCAAGTTGTTTCTTTAATTTTTCTACAACATCTACAAATTCATCATAGTCCGAATCGGGTTTATGTTTCTTAATTACCTTTTTAACTTCTTCTTTATCTTTCGCTTTTTCTAAATCCTTTACCAAACTTTCAAGTTCAGCTTTTTCCTCAATTAGGTTATTCACAGTCTTTTCTAAATCTGCTTTTGCTTTCATTAATTCACTGAAAGCATCTCTGTCCATTGGAACTTCAAAAGGATTTGTAGCAAGGTGTTTTTTTACTCTGAGTAAGAATTCTGTTTTTTTCGCTGTCCACCTATCACTTTTTATCAAAGCAGGAGGAATTTCTAATTTTTCTTGAACTTCATCTTTTATTCTGTCTAAGCTCTTTTCGTCTAATAATTTTTCAATTTGGTTTGGCTCTTGAATCACTCCAACCGTTTTGTAGTTGATTGGGTCAACGATTAACGGAAGCACTGTCGCACTTGTCACCCAAGCTGCACCCATTTCATTTAAGCAAACCTCACTCTCTTTATAATTAGGGGTTATAATTAGAAAGTTAACTTTTGCACTCAACAAACTTTCGTTTATTGAATCTCTCCAGTCAGCACCCGATTTTATTTTAGTTCCGTCAGTTGAAACGCAAAATATTTTGTCAATAGGAACACTTAATGCACCATGAAGAATGATATCTACAAAGGCATCAATAATTTCTTTGTCTTTTGTTGCGTGGCTAATAAAAATTGTTTTACCCTCATCTGTTTTTACTGCTTCTGCTTTTGCTGCTTTCTTTATTGGTTTCATTGGTTTGCCTGATTCTATCTTTTTTATAAGAAGTTTAAAAATTGGATACTGTTGGTCAAAATAATTCATAAGAACATATCCATTTCCTGCTCTTGGCAAGTCAACGAATTTTTGATAGTGAGAATTACTGCTATCGAAATACTGCTCAAATAAATCTTCTGATTTAGTTCTCCATTCATGGTATTCGTCAATAACAGTGCTAGAGTTAATATGATTTTCCTCCCCACGTCTCCCAAGTTTTGCTGCTTGAATGCTTTCAGCTAAAGATTTTAATTTTTCAATGTTGTCTGTCATTAAGTATTCGTTTTATGTCTGATTTTTAAAGGCTTGCACTATCGTCACAGGGTTGCAGCTAACGGTCCGCAGCTAAGAAACGTGGGGCATTTCGAAGTGATGTCCTTTCTGTTATAACAATAGTTTGTTCGAAGCCCAAACCTTTCTTTTACTGCTGACCGCCCATGTTTTCTTAGGTGCTGTTAAGTGCTGTTATTTTTCAACAAGGTATTTAGACCCAACAACAAATTGAAAAGTCTGACCGCTTTCAGATGGAGCTATATAGAAAACAATATTAAATTCATCATGATTAAAGGATTTCTCAATAATTCCACCTTCTAATACTTCATCCTTCTGTACAGTTACCCCCTTGTTTATTAGTTGTTCATTTAATGCATTAAAAATTTTAATATCAGCAAATTTATAGGCCACGTTTAAATAGTATCCGATTTTTGGAGCCTGTCTTTTTTTTCTTGGATCGTAACTAAATTCTGTATCAAATTTGAAGGTTTTCATATGGCCAAATGATGCTAAGTAATTCTCATAATTATCTTTAAAATAAAAAATCATTGTTGATTCCATTAGTAATGTTCCATCATCAGACATATCCTTATCGGCACTTTCAAATTTCCATCCCTTAGTTGACAATGATGTTGTTATTTCTGAAGGGGATCCATCAATAAGTTTTAAAATTTCATCAAGGGACAGAGACTGTGATTTGCCTACAGTTAAAGTGAAAATAAATAGTAGAGTGCAAAAAAGTTTTGCTCGATTTAATGAATTATTCATGGTTTTCTTTTTCAAAGTTGTCAAATAAATCTTGAGTAGTTGTAACAATCTCAATTCCAAGAGATAATTCAACTTGATTGACTGATTCTAAAATGTATCTTTCTCTGATTGTATCATAGTTTTTTACAATGTAGTATTCAAAATCACCATTAACTTTCCTTCTTACGGTATCCTCTGAATTTAAAGTAGATTCTTTAGTGATAGGAATAAATTTCTTTGATTTCATAACTTGGGTTAGATTTATATGATTGCACTTAACTTTTTTACTCCTATACCTTTTTTCCGCTTATGCGTCTAAATTGGTTGCATTTGTGCACCTTTTGTAGCTTTTTTCCTAAAGGTCGTCAAAAGGACTTTTGATTTTTTGAAGGCTCTTTTGACTTACATGGGTATAGATCTCGGTGGTTTTGCTGGAACTGTGCCCCAGCAGTTCTTGGATAAACCTCAGGTCTGTTTCGCTTTCTAACAGGTGTGTAGCATAGCTGTGCCTTAACCAATGAAGGGTAACAGGTTTTGTTATTTTTGCTTTTCCCAAGGCTGTTTTCACCACTTTTTGAAGGCTTCCTTCGCTGTATTTTTCACCTAATCGCTCTCCTTCAAACAAATACACGCTTGGCTTTTCGTAGCTGTAGTATTCCCGGAGTAATTCAACTATTTTCTCACTGATGGGAATGGTCCGATCCTTAGCCCCTTTGCCTTGATTGACCCGAAGGACTCCTCTTTTGGAGTCGATGCCTGCACTGAGCGAAGTCGAAGTGTCTGTCAATTTCAGGTTCAAAAGTTCTCCCCTTCTCAGTCCACAGGCATAGATCAGGCTCAGCATTGTGCGGTGCTTCAGATTGGAATGTGCCTGTAGGATTGCTTTCACCTCTTCTTTACTTAGTACATGGGGCAGTAGCCTCGGTTGCTTGGGTCGCTCCACCAGTGCAGGTTCCAGTTTTCGATGCAGCCGGTTGCTAAAAAACAGCTTCACTGCATTGATTACGCCTGATTGGAAGGATGCGGAGAATTTTCTACTAATGATATAATTTTTATTGAAAAGTTCCAAGTCCTCGTTGGTAATTAGTTCTGGATTTTTGTTTTCTATAAAGCGGAAAAACAGCCCTATTCCCTGTGTGTAGTTTTTGATGGTGGATTCGGAATAGCGCCGGTTGCGCATCCAGTCTGCAAATTTTCGGATTTCTTCCTGAAGTGGGGGTGAGAGCGGAACCAGAATTGGCTCAGGTAGTACGTGCACGACCACTTTTTTGAACTTGGAGTAGTCCAGCCAGGCCTTTCTACGGAAGAGCGTCAGGAGCTCGGACAGGATTGCATCGGAATAGGGAAGTGTCCAGGCTTTTAGGCTAGGGCTCCACTTGGCCCCGCTGAGCGGTCGGATCAGGTCAATCAGTTCCTGATCGTAGGGAAACTCGAGGAGAACGAGGGGGGAGTTGCTTACCTCCCCATTTTTGATAAAAATGGTTTTTTTAGCCATAAAAAATCTTTGCTTATTCTAAAAGTAAGCGCTAGTTCTCAGTTTTGCAATCCGGAGTCCGGGTCTTTTTGGAGGGGATATCCTGCCAGTTGGGAAGTTTTGCGTGGGCTTTGCCTCAGGGTAGTGCCTGGGCTAGGCCGTGGAGCTTTTGGTCATCGGCCGCCATCGCTTCAGTGGGTGGATTAGGATTCTTCCTTCGGCCTTACCTTATCCTGCTTCCCAAACGAAATCGTAGTATAGACCAAAAAGAATGACACTTCATCGATTAACGATCGCTGCCAAAAGCTCGTCAGTGGTAATCACTTTATTCCATCCTTTTCGAAGTAGGCCCTGAATTAGTTTCTTGTCCCCACTCCAAAGTTTGGCTTTCGCATGCTCTGTCAAGGCCACAAATTCGGTGTCATCAGGATCTATGTCTTGGGTTAGGTTTTCAGCTTTTTGGAAGGTTTCCAAAGGAATAAGCGTGATGTTGATAAACCTGATTTTTCTGGAGATTAGGGTGATAATCCGGTCTAGTTCCTGCTCTGTATAGCCGGATAGGGTGAGTATTTTCTGTTTGTGTTCCTCCAACTCTTCCAAAAGTTGGTTGGTGGAATAAAAATTTAATCGGGTTTTAGGTTGAAAAATGACTCGGGCTATTTTACTGTTGGTATCCAATAGCGCGCTGAATACAATATTCGTATCCACGACAATCCTCATAAACCAAGTTTTTCTTTGGTTTTATTCCAAGTACCCTTTTTAATCGTATTTACCAGATTATCAACATCTTCTTGATTTGCAGTTGATTTTTTGGTGAGTTCCTTATACTCCATCCAATCAGCAATATCCTGCATATCATCCAAGCTTACCGAGGCAGGGATTCGAATGATCACCTCATTTTTAGTTCGTTCGATTTTCATAATGCCTTTTTTTTAAAGATACAGATTTCTGTTAGAAAGGTTTAATCCTCCTTCGGTCTAAACTTCTGCTGCAAACCCATCAGGAAATTGCGCAGGACTTGGTCTTTGCATTCCCGGTATTGGGCTTGGGTCGGGTTGCGGAAAAAGGCGCTGAGCTCGTGCTTGCTGAGTCGGAACCCGCGCAGGGCAAAGATGTCGAGCATGTCCTCATCCTTGTAGTTCAGCGCGATGCGGAGTTTGCGGAGGATTTGGTTGTTGTTGAGGGATTTTTCGGGTGTGGGCATTTCTTCGCCCTTTAGACCACGATTCAGGATGATGAATCCATTGAGAAAAGCCGCAAGGTCCTTGTCGTAGAGTTTTTTGAAGTCGGGATCGTCTTCCTTTTTGAGCCAAAGGGCGACTTCCTCAAAGAATACGTTCATTCCGCCCAAGGCAAAAATCTCGGCCATCTTGTGGTCGTGGAAGTGGAAAGTGTAGCGTAGGGTTCGAAGGATGTCGTTATTGCTCATAGGGCAAAGATATCATTCGCCTTTTAAACTCACCGCAGAGGCGCGGAGGTCGCAGAGGAAAAGCTTCGCTTTTTAGATTCACCGCAGAGGCGCAAAGAACGCGGAGGAAAGTAATTCACCGCAGAGACGCAGAGGGCGCAGAGGAAAAGCTTCGCTTTTTAGATTCACCGCAGAGGCGCAAAGAACGCGGAGGAAAGTAATTCACCGCAGAGACGCAGAGGGCGCAAAGATAAACTTAGAGGTTATTTGCGATGCGTTTTACCCCATCGATTAGTTTCACTGAGTTGAAATTGATTAATAATCCAAGTTTCAAATTGGTTAATCTTAGATAGGTTAGCAGTTGTGCGGTGTGTATTCCTTCTAGTTTTTCAACAGATTTGATTTCGATGATAACCAGGTTTTCAACCAAAATATCTAATCGGTAACCTGCTTCTAATTTTATCCCTTTATAGTTGACTAGAACTGGAATTTGTGATTTCAACTGTAATCCTCTTTGATTCAATTCATACATTAAACAGGCTTCATAGCTGCTTTCCAATAGCCCGGGGCCTAGATGTTTGTGCACTTCAATGGCTGCACCGATAATTTGGGAAGAAATTTCATTTTCCAACATAAAAGAAAGGTTTGATTAAAAAACAGTTTAAATAACTGTTTACAAGTTAGTTATTTTTCTTAATCGGGATAAATCGTAAAAAATTGAATCTCAAAAAATTCTCTGCGTTCTCTGCGTCTCCTATGTTAGCATCGGATTAAAAAATCACCTTTCAAGCGATTAATTTTATTGAAAAGTGGTGAGGGATGAGAGCCAATCTGTGACTAAATAATCTCAAGATATATTCTCGCGGAGAACCCGCCT
>Ga0209278_1000407_pt1 | contig 35974 bp, 60 predicted proteins | sample JI81BgreenDNA_FD_187504 | JGI IMG/M metagenome (GOLD analysis project Ga0209278, IMG submission 187504) | Wastewater effluent complex algal communities from Wisconsin, to seasonally profile nutrient transformation and Carbon sequestration -... | ecosystem: Engineered > WWTP > Effluent > Algae...
ATTGCGTTATGCTTGAGTTTTTTGACTTCCTCTTTAGTTTTAGGGGTATAGCTTACAAGTTGTCTAATTTTATTATATACTTCATCAAAGAGTTCCATGCTATGAAACTCTTTAAGCCCGTTTTTAAAAATATCTTCTGGTGGTATCTTAAAAGCCTCTTTTACTCCTTTATTGACAAAAGATGTTTGATAAGGGTTTATCAAATCTTTAGTTTCTAAGATTGTATTCCTATCGCCTTCATCTATTCTCTCTGTATTGGCTATTCCATAGGCAGAAATTTTATACAGCGTATCGAGGGAATCATAGTAAACAATCTTACTTTTACGAGATGCCCTATTAAGAACTTCTATGTAAGCGTTGGGTAATTGATAGACTATTTCAGAATCAACTTGTACCATTATTTCTTGCGGTATTGGTATTTATCTATTTCCATATCATACAAAACAGCATCTTTGAGTTTACTCGTTTGCTCCTTTGTAAAGCCTGAAGTAACAAAACTATCTACCACATCTTTGAGTGTTTTACCTGTTTCGAGTCTTGGATCCTTTCTTCTAAATCTTTCCATTTCGAGCAAATAAACCCTGAGTGAAGAAAGCATGATACGCAAGGAAACCTGAGCCTCCCACTTTTCAGCCTCAATCATAGTTCTCATGCTGTCCCAAATCTGCCATAACCAGAAAATGCCGACAATCTTTTTCTCTAAATCTGGGTTCTTTTCTACACGATAAACAGATCCTACAAATCTATCCAATAGCGACAAGTCTTGTTTGTTGTTAGCACCATAGGCTGCCGATTGCGTATTGGGGTAAACGTTACCAGTAGCAATCACGCAAAAATGAGGGTGCTTGATAAATTTGTCTTTTCTTGTGTTCTGAACGTAAGGCTTGCTATAAACCTCCAGCATCAAAGCATCTAGGGCATCAAAATATTCCTTTTTATCTTTTTTAGATAAATCTTTGATACTTTTGGCTTTGTATTTACTTAAAAGTGAATTTTCTAAGTAGAAATAAGCATCTTCGGGCTTATTTTGTTCCATCAAAAATTCTACCTGTCCAGTAACCTTTTTATCAAAAACTTTGGAAACTTCTTTTAATACTTCTTCTTTTTCATTGAACTTCATAGGCTCTGCTGCCTTGGCAAGAGCTTCGTTGAATAAACCAGCCGTATTAGGATCTATTTTTGGCATTTCATCTAAAATTAGCATTTCGCCTCTTTTCCATGCCTCAATCATTTTTCCTTCCTGATAGCCCTCCAAAGTCTGACCACCCACAATTTCGATTGGTGAAGTCCATTGCGAACAGTTGATTGTCTGAACGCCTCTACCAAGATCCTCAGCAACTAAATTTGCCACGGTAGTTTTACCAGTACCCGCACCACCATATAAAAATACATTGTTACCCAATTGAATATCATCACGAATTTTATCGAAGTCTGACATCATTTTTTCCTCACTTTTCTTAGGTATTTTAGGAATACTTGCAGGTTTTGGAGGAATCACAGGTGTTTGCTCTTCTTGTTCTTCTTCTTCTTGTTTTTTGGGCGTAGGCTCTTGTTTTTTACTTACAGCTTTAGGCTGTTTTGGCTGTTCCTCCTTTTTGGGTATTTCTTCTGGCTCAGACGAACTTTCTTCTTCTTGACTATCCGAAGTAGTGTCTTCTATTTCGTCTTCTTCTTGAGCCGTTTCCTCGCTTTCTTGAGGCTCTGGCTGAGCCTCTTTGTTACTCAAATACTCAAAAAGTGGAGCATTTACACCTGTATCTTGTAATTTTATTTTTAAAGGAGATTTTTCTCCATTTAGAAAATCATCTAAATCTTTGTATTTTGAAAATGGAAATAAAAAGCCCTGAAAATTAACACCATCATAACTCAGATTAGGATTATACATTGCATCCAAGGCTTTGAGATCATTTATATCTACTCTTTTATTATAAGCCACCGCATATAATCTTTCAGTGTATCTAAAAACTACTCCACCCTCAAAAGTGTGCAAAATTTCTCTTGCACCTGTACCAAACAAAATCCCTAATTCATCTGCTTTTATGCTTTTTCGTTCAGGATTAAGCATGTATTCATCTAAACCATCTAAATTTTTCCAATACTGACTCATTATTCTTCTATGGTTAGTTCTAATCCTTCAATGATTGACATAATCGCATCTAAGTCATCAGGCTCAGATATTTCCCCTAAAGTTTCTTTAAGAGCTTCTATTAAATCTATGATTTCTTCTCTACTCATTGGCTCTTCATTCTCTTCTTCTTGTGCAGACTCACTAGCTGCTGGTGTAGCTGGTTTAGGAGTTGGTCTTGTAGGTTCATTACAAGCCTCTCCACATGAAAGAGCCTGATTGAGTTTAATATCAAATAGCTTTTTCATAGGCTCATTATCTGGTCTATTATAGAGTTTTTCATAAATTTTCTCTATCAGTACCTTGAGGGGTTTGCCATTAACATCATAGTCTGGTACTTTTTGAAGTACCTTTTTAATGCCTTCAGGGTGTTCTTTTTTTAGAGTATCGAATGTTACTTTTTCCATTTTATAATGTTGATTTAAGCCCTTCTATGATATTGATAATATTATTTCGTTCATCAGTATCTTTGATTTCTGCTAATGAAGAATGAAGTGCCTCAATTAAGTTTTTAGTATCTTTTTTACTCATTTCTTCAACTTGACCTAAACCTGCCACATTTGTATTAAAACTAAGGCTTTCTAATTGCTCCATGAGATACTGAGTAAAAAGGTCATCATCTTCTTGCTCATCTTGCTTTTCTTGTGTGATAGATATTCCGAGTTTTGTAACAAGTTCTCTTTCTATGGGCAAAACCATTCCAAACTTATTGAGTAAAATAATCACACTTCGTAGGTTTTGATCAGGCACTACCCCTACCATCATTTGACCTATCCTTTTGAAGTTTTTATCTTCTACCAAAGCCAAAAGAGCCTCGTTTGTGAATAAATCTTTATTGCTTGTAGGGACGTTTAATTTGTAAAATCCTGATTGCTTGATGATAGAAACTTCCGTTGTAGATTTATATGCCTCTCCGACCTCCATTTGTTCGATTGCAGGCAAAGCCTTTAAAATAGGGATTTCTATGTATCTTCTTGACCTTGCAACGGCATTATCGTCCATTTCTTTGACTAACAAACCCTTTTTGATTGCACCACTTTTTGTAGTGTAAGAGACTAATTTACCTTTGTATTTATCTCTAAAATAAGCCATTGCCACAAGTAAATTCCCTGTAAGAATATAGCCTGTGATGCGATTTGATGAGAAATTTTTAACTACATCAGTCCAACGTTCTAAATACCCTAAATCATCACTACCATAGCTGTTTTTCGTAACATTCAAACTTAAAATCTCAAACTTTGAGAATGGTATTCTTATTCTTGCATCTGAATTAGCCAAGGCTAAATCCAGCCTCACTTTTGAAGGGGTAAAAGGCTTTTTATCATCAAATTTAATTTCAAAGCCCATTACCACGGCTTTAGCCGTAGGAATACCCAAGTTTGCCGTTTCTGGAGTTGCAAAAAAGTTGATACTTTTTCCAATACTCAGCTTTTTAAATACAGTCTCATAGCCTCCGAATTTGCTATTTTCTGCAATTTTTATTTTTTCTATTTCCTCTTCTCTTTCTTCAATCAGGTTGTTTTCAATGGCTAATTTTGCATCTTGTTCTGTAAAATTAGTGTTGCCTATACTAAAGGCATCATCAATCATTTTATTGATTTCTTTTTTATAGCGTTTACCTTCTTTAAGTTCTTCTATCAGTTCGCTATATTTAGTTTCTACTTTAGCAATTTTTTCAAGAGCTTCATTTAAAAGTGTATCCCTTGCTTTTTCTACGATAAAGTTTGTATAATCATCAAAAGTAGCATCAGGCTTGCCTGTAACAGATAAATAGTTTTTAATCGTATTATCCAGAGCTTCTTTTGTCAAAGGCTTAGACAAGGCATTCATTTCACATTCCTCTAAAATTACTTCTCCAGAGAAGGGAGTATCACCTCCTGAAGCTGCTAAAATTACTTCTTCTTTTTTAGTCTCAGCCTCTAAATTAAGTTCTTGTACCTCTAAATCGTACAAACCAGCCTGTTTGAGATAATCAACTTCTAAATTATAAGCCTCCAATACTTCTGTATAAAACTTTTCTTGTCCCTCAGTGGGTAGCAATGCAACCCTACCCGAAACAAAGTTGGCTATATCTTTATCTCTTTGCAGTTTTGTTCCTTCTTCATTGAGTACATCAATAGATCTACCAAAATCAGGATTTTCCAAAACATAACGTTCAACTACTTCGTCTCCATATTTATTTAAAAAATCTGGGGTACTTAGCAAGGCTTTACTGTTATTCTGATTAGATGAGGTATTTGCATCAAGCGATTTGAGTTTTCTTTGAAGCATCATCATCAAACGCTTTTCTGCGGGAATATCAGAGATTACATAATCGTAAATAGGCTTTTTCACCTGTCCTGTACGATTGATACGCCCTCTTTTTTGTACTTCTTTGTTAATATCTAAATCAGGTTGTAAAATAATCATTACACGCTGTTTGACTTGCTCATAAGGAACACTTGGTGTTACGATTGCATGAGCGGAGGCACCAGTAGCACCAGCCTGATTAATTAAAAGTACATCTATGTCATTATTGTTAAACCTTCTAAATGCCTCAGAAACGTTTTCTTTACGCCTTGCTTTGAGTGTAGCATTGATATAATTATCATCTTCATACTCTAACATCATGCTTCTACCTGTTACCTCAGCAACCGTATAACCAGCTTTGCGTATGTGTTGAACTATTACATCAATAGGTGAGATAGGTACATCAGAAAAGAGTTTATCTATATCATTTACAATCCTTACGTATTCTTCTTTACCATCATCTGACAGCTCATCAAAAGAAATATAAGCATCTATTGAATCACCATTGGGTTTTGTGATTTTGTATTTTAAAAGATTATCTAAGGCTTTTTTCAGAATTGTTTGGTATGTCTGACTAACCTTATCACCTACTTTATAGTTTAAACCTTCTTCATCTACCAAATTAGATAAAAAAGAACCCATTGTGGAGTTAAAAGCAATGACAGGTTTTTTGCCTTCTTTAAGCCTTTGTATGGCTCTCTCTGCCACAGCCTTGGCTTTGATGCTAAACAGAAGTTGATAGACAATCTGAAAGGCTCTGTTAAAAGCAGGGGCTTTGCTAATCCCTAATTCCCCTTCTGATCGGTTGCTTTTTCCTGATTTTCTCTCTAATAGTTTATCTACATAAATCGTTTGGAACTGAATAAGCCTTAATTGCATACCCACTACGGTATCGTATTGGAATTTATGCTCAGCACTCAAGTCTCTCATGCCAAATGCTTGTGCCTCTTTGTTGAGGTAGATATAATTAACTTCTATTCCTTCATAAGTTCGTTCCCTTCTAATCATTTCACCCACTTTCACGAGCTGACTTGATAAGATTTCTTGCAAGGCAACGCCTCCTTTTTCCACAGTCTCGATTAGTTCTTCAGAACTTAAAGGAGCTTCACTAATAGAGGTTTTAGAAGCATAAATAGGCATATTCTTTGGGCTTTTCGCAAAAGTGGCTGACAAGAATAATGCCCCATTAATGTATTGAAGAAAAGATGTCAAGAACTTACCCACAACACTCTCCCCTGATGCGTTATGAGACTCATCTAAAATAGCAATCATGGGTTTACCCATGCCTGACCGAAAAGCTCCTACAAGCCTGTTAAAAAATGTTTTTTTATCTATGGCACCAGCTCCTTTGGGGCTTACCTGTAATTGCGAATAGGTTGATAAAATCACATCATATTTTTCAGGAATGACACCTGAATTAAATATCACTTTCTTTTCTGCATCTGGAAGTGATTTATAGACAATATTACCATTAATTCTAACGTGGCTGCCATCCCCACGGGTATTGACAATAAAAGGCTCTAAATCAGCCGAACCAATATCGTTTAAGTCTCTGTAAATATCAGAAAACAAGTTTTCTTTTTCTGTAAAGAAAATCGGTAAATAACCATTTTTAGCAGCATAGCGAACAACCGCAGCAGCTTGCCTACCTTTTCCGATACCTGTCTGATCCCCAATAATAATGGCTCTACCTTTCTCTATTTTATAAATAGCCAAGGCAACGCCATCAATTTGTTCAGCTTGAAGGTATTGGTATAATTCGTATTTATCTTCATAACCCAATTTACGTGCTACATACGCAGAAATATCGCCCACATCTTCACGCATCTTTAAGAGTGAAATATGAGTTTCATAATCCATTGAGTCAGGAACGTATGTATGTAGGGGTTTTGCATCTGAAATAGGCAAATAGACACCCTCTAAAGATGAGTCGTCATCAAAAATAATATCTTGCATGATGTTAAATAGTTCTTCAAAAGTATTAGCAGCAGATTGTTTCGTGTCTTGAAGTCTTGGCGAATCACCACTTGGAACAGCTTTTCTGCCATCTATGAGTATCAATCTAAGATTGATTGTTGTACCTTGTTTATAGTAGAGTTCTCCATTAATATTAATCACATCTACTACATTGTAATATCTGTATAAGTAATTGAAAAATATCCAATCTCTGCCTGTGATATAACCTTTTTTATCATAAGAAGTATGCCCTCCTATGATGATAGCAGCTCTACCTGAGTCCTTGATTGTGTCCAAGGCTCTGATAGCCATTAAATGCTCTAAAGTTGTGATTTTATAGCCTTCTTGACCTACACGAACCATCTCATTAAGCCTGCCAAATGGTGGATTGGTTATTGCACCATCAAACATTTTTGGAAAACCAAAATCATTGACTGCATCAAGCTCCCAAATATCTTTAAATCCAGTCCCCACTACTTGATCGTAATTGTATAGATTTTTATTTCTTTGGGTATCTATTTCGTTTACAATTACTTTTTCGCTATCCAAGGCAATGGTAAGCATGCCATTTCCAGCGGAGGGTTCAAAAAACAAATTACCACCTTTACCCCCTACAAATGCTGATACAAGAAAAGAAATAGGTGCAGCCGTAGAATATTGTTGCAAAATCATGCTTTGTGAGGTTCTCAAAGAGATATTTGGCTGATTTTTGTAAAACTCAACCACCTCGAAAAATGTATCTTGAAGGGATTTAGAGCCTTTTCTGTAAGGCTCTATAATTTGATGATAAAATTTTACGGTTGCTAGCTCTGTAAGCTCTTTGGCTGCAAATACATCAATGCCTAATTTCTTAGCCATTGACTCATATTGGGTTCTGGTTACTTTGGTTTTATCCTGAACTATTTTAAATACTTTTTCAATGTATTCGAGTTCATTTGGCTTTAATTTGGCATCTTTTACCCTTAAAGCAAGTAATTGCTCAAATAGGTCTGTGTCTGTATCTTCAATAATAGGGGTAGGTGTAACTACTTTCAATACATCTAAAGGAGCTTTAAAATACAGTTTTTGTCCTGATTGGTTTTTTCCTGTATATACTTTTGCTTCAGATAAATTTGGCTTGTCCTTATTGATTACCATTTCAACAACTTTCCCTTTGGTACCCTTACCCACTACTCCCCAGTTGATTAATACCTCTACTTCATCACCTAATTTTATTTGATTATCTTGGTTTTGAATAAAATTATCCATGTTTTGAGCATTTTGCCTCATTTCTTGAGTTGCTTCTCTTGTAGCCCTTTCAATGGCATCTGTTTTATCGTCTGTACGGATTTCATAAGATTTTCCATTGTCAAACGTTACCATGTAGTAAACATCTGCTTTAGGTGTATTTTGGTTGAGGCTTTTAGACATGCTGCCACCACCTTTAATACGGTAAGTTTGCTTGTATTTTTTTGCAGAAACTACTTTTGGTGTGTTCATTTCAAATATCGTTACCCATAAGTTTGAAAACAATCAGGGACTTATGGGAATAAGGTTTGTGGGAATAGTAGGACTCGAACCTACTCAGCTCCTTTTGCTATTCCCAAAAAAGATAGAGCTTTATGCTCTATCTTGCAGATTTTCTTGATTTTCTTGTTCTTTTTGATTTTGCAGTAGAGGCTGATGGTTTACGTCCAGCACTTCTTCCATTGGTGCTACCCACAGGGCGACCTTTTCGGTTCATAGGAGCTGAGCTAATATCACCAGCTTTATCGACAAAATAGAGTCTATCTTTTTGTCTTTTAAATGCAGGTGCCTTTGCAACTACTTCTGTTTTTTTCGTTGAGGGGTTATGTGCCTTGATAGCTCCACCAGAGGCAACGCTATACAATATGCCTTTTTTCTTTTTTACCCCTACTTTGACTTCTTTACGACTTGCCATTACTTCATTTGAGTTAAAATTTGTTGTGAAAAATATATACAAATAGAGGCTCTCGTAGAGTCCTCTTGATTTGCTTATACAAAGAAATATTCGGCTCGTTCAAAACCCCAATAGGTATGCTCTAAATTCCATTCCTCAGTCCATGTGGAGGCTATTGTAGATATTTCTACGGTGAGCTTGTTTTGAGCCAAGTCTAAATCCTTAGCGATAAGGGTTTTTAAATCTCTGATATAAGCTGTTTTGAATGTTCTTTGGGTATTGATGATGTTTTGGAAAAAGTTTCGCATGTTTTCTTTTTCCTGAGCCTGCTTATTCATCATATTGATCAGGATAAATGTCTCTAAGCATGTATTTGATGATGCAATACTGCACAAACAAATACCCACAAACATACAATAGCACCAGTAGCCAAGGCATAAGCCAAAAGAACGTACTAAATGCAGCCCAAAAAGACAATGAAGCCGTAAAAATACCTATTGCATACTTTTCTAATCTACTTTCAACACATAAGAAATAGTAGATATAAGCATCACTCCATTCTAAACCCCTTCTTTTAAAATCAGGATAATGGATAATCAGAATAGGCATTAAACTTGGCAAGGCTATAATAGCAGCTATTAGGCTCATAAGGAGTTTTAAAAAAATACGTAACTTTCTCATTTTTTTGTAAAAAAAAGCTCCCCTATAATGGTACCAAACAATCCTCCGATAAGTGAGCCGTAAAAATTACGTCTCAAAGACTCGCTTGCATTTGTTAATTCAAATCCGAGTATTGTACCAAGGGTTGCCGTTACCAGTGTAGGGGATACCATAAGTTTAAAGTTTATGAGCTAAATAATAAGGATTTTCTCTGCCAGAGATAGCTTGTGCTAATCTCTTGATGTTGTTGATTTCCACATATTTTCCTCTAATTTTTTCGACTGATGAGGGTACAAAGTGTTCAGTAGTCTGAATAACTTGCATTACCAGTTCTTTTTTGCCGTTGGTGGTTTCTTTTGAACCAACGGCAACTTTAACAAGGAAAACATTGTCTTTTTGGTTTGTATTGCCCTTTGGCAAGCATCTCACTCGCTGATGGGCTGCTATCTTGAGCTTACCCATTAGCTGTTTGAGTTTCGTTTTTTTCTGTGGGGATATTTGATTTTTGGACTATTTCCTCCGTTTGCTCTTTTATCTTAATCTTATAAAAGGCTGTGATTTGAGCTAATTGGCTTTCTGTGTCCAAACTCTCAAAACCTGCAATTCTGTCGTTGATCTCCTGATCGCTAAATTCTTCTTTTGCTCTTAGATCTTTTTCATAGTCTTTCAAAAAATTTTCTTTGAGCGACTCATAGGTCATCACATTTCCAAAAGGGCTATCTGTATCAGTTGCGTTGTTGGCATTAGCACCTGAAAAATCAAAGGCGAAATTACCCAAAACGCTAGACATACTAATTTTAGAGATTACTTCTCCAAGTTTGTCTATGATATTAGACACGGTATCTGTGGCAGAATCTTCTTCACTGTTTTCTTCAGACTTCTTTTTTTCCTCATCTAAAGGAGCAGAAATAACAGCATGAGCAAATGAACCAAGGGCTACGCCCACCATAAAAATCAATAATTTTTTCATTTTTTTAAGAGTTGATGGTTTCTGATGATTGATATTACAAAGTTGCATCAAACTCTTATATCATGCTGTTTGGGCTTGTATGTTGTTATTGTAAGCTATAACGAGCTATCACGAAACAAAAAATCCTTTAGATTTTAACAGCTTAAAAGCCTCAATCGCTTCTTTTGTCTGTGACTCTTGTCCTTTTTTGATTGTTTCAATACCTTTTCTTATTTTCCTCAAATCTATGAGGTTAAAAGCCTTTTTAATTTCGGTAGCCTTTGCCGTTTTTGCTGCATCAGAAACTACTGCACCCTCATCTGTGGAAAGCTCCACTACTTTATCTACAATGGTAACAGATTCCTTATCAGCTTGTCTTTTATAGACATAATAACCAGCTCCAAATACTGCCACAGTACCCAATGCAGCCCCAAAAAAAGAGCCTCCAAAACCGTTCAAAGGCTGTGCAATACCACTTAGTATGCCTTTTTTACCTTTTTTATTTCCTTTTTGACTTTTTGCTTTTTGCTTTGCCATTTTTTTTATTTTTATCAGGTGTACCACTGAAGGCATGAGCTACTCCAACTGCACCAGCTGAGTAAGCACGAGCTTTCATCACATCAGCTCTATCTTTTGAGGACATAGAGTTTAAGAGTTCTTGATCCTTTTTCCAAGAATACACGCTCCATGCTACCAGTCCACCCACGAGCAAAACACCTCCAGCAACTAATATTCCGTTATTCATTGATTGTTTTTATTTAAGTCCTAAATATACAAGTGTAGCTGCTGCTGCTGCACCAATAGCCCAAACGCTGTTTCTAATTCTTGCCCTTGATACAGCTTTTCTATCTACAAGTGTATAACTAAACGTATTTCCATAGAGTTGTGCATGCCTTTTAGCAAGACTGACCAATTCCTCCATATCTTCAAAACGAGCTATTACTTGGCAACCAGCTCCCCAAAGTCCAACTTTACTATCTTTATCAATTTTTTGACCTTTACGAGAACCTACATGAATATTGATAGCATAAATACCAGTTGTTTTCTTGCCATTTGTAAAGCTCAAATAGGCATCTCTATCAAAATCCCTGATAATGGTAATGGCTTTGATTTGGGCAAGTTCCTCAACACCGAGCCGTTTATAACCAATAGTTAAAGTCCAGCTATCCAGATATTGACCACCCTCCATAATGGCTGTACCATCTATTTGGGCTGCATTGAATGAGGGCGTTTGAAGCTCTAAGTCTGAGGGATCCGTGGATGCTTGATAAGTTCTTGTTTCCCAGTTTCCTTTATCATTTATCCAAAAAACAAAAATTACATCATCATAGTAACCAGCCCTTGTTTCTCTTGAGCGAATACCCCAAATATTTAACTCGTATGGTCGTGTGAATATTTTATACTTTTTAGCCCTCGCAATTTCAAGAACGGCTTGTAGCATTATTTTTTGGCTATCAGTTTAGAAAGTAAGGATTTCTTTTTTTCAAGTCCCTTTTGAGCTTTTTTAATGCCTTTTTCAATCATGTTGATCTCATAAGTAAGCCTTGAAATAGCTACTTTTTTAGCTTCAGACATTACAATCTTAGCTGCTTTATCATAGCCACTTTTGAAGACTTTTTGAGCCTTGCTTGCGTATTTGGAACCAACACGCCTTAAATCCTTCATTACATCATCAACTGTAACTTTAGACTTAAATTTATCAGTATTTTTAATTTCTATTGTGATCATAATAACCAGCTCAAAGCTCTTAAAATATCAGGATAATGGTAAAAAACTATTCTTTGTAATTTTGCCAAACCAAGTACCCACCTACTCCTAAAGCCGTGGCTGCCACCATGTAGGGAACATATTTTTTGAGCCATAAAACACTTGAATTTCTTAATTTGGCATTTTGTAAAGCTCTTAAAAGCGTTTTACATCTTAAATCAAACGTAGAGGCATACGCATCAGCTCCGTTTACTTTTTTTCCGTATTGCCAAAAAGCCCCTTCATCACGCATTTTAGCGTATGCAGTAGCTCCGAGCCTTGGATCATTGATCCATGCTTGTACGGTTTTTATACAATTTTCTTTTTTTGAAAAGAAAGCATCTACCTGTTCTTCACTTAAAGCATCAAATACCCCTTTTTTTCCTGTGAAGTACTCAAAAAAGATATTAAAATTATTAGCCCAAGTCATACCAGTCAAGCCTCTGCCACGCTCTTTCCAAGCATAAGCGAGCTTCGTGCCTCCTGCTGTACCTTCTATGTATGCCCTATCTCCAATTTCCACTTGACATACATCAAAACTACCACCAGTTTCTTGGTAGAAAGAACAAAAAAGCCCTACAAATTCATTGAGGTTAATAGAGTCTTTTCCTGTTAATTCCCTTAGATTGTCAAAAACATATTCGTAATTGTCTGTGTCAATCTTAGAAGGAAATAGCTGGGGGTGTTGAGGTCTGAAAACCTCGTTAAACCACACCCCAAAACTATTAAACCCATCAACCCAGATATTACCTTTTATTTGCATTATAATTTTGCTTCTAAATAAGACATGGTACGCATATCTCCAAAATCTACGCTACCACCATTAAGTCCACTAAACGGATTATCAAACCCAAAAGAGCTTGCAAAACTATTGACTAAGCCCTTGATAGGGTTCATTAGTTCGTATGCAAATTTCTTTAAATTTTCAGTTGTAGCTGCTTGTCCTGTGGCACGCTCAAAAGCACTTCTACTTTTGGTACCAAAAATACCATCTACACCATCTTTATTAGCTCCTGATGTTCCTAAATCGTAGCCTTTTGTTTTGACAAGCCAATATTGGATAGCCTCTGCTTCTGCCTTTGTAAGACTACCAGAAGAAACGACTTGACCACCACTTGATTGTGGCTTGTAAGCAGGTTGAGAAGTTTGAACACCAGCACCAGTATTGGCATTAGCACCAGCTCCTACATTTAATCCTGTGGAAGCTGAATTGATTTTCAGACTCGTGGCTGAACTTTTACCAGCTCTAAATACAAAATAAGCTACTCCAATCGCTGCTATGGATATGCCCGAATATAGGTATAATTTTTTTTTACTGATTTTCATAAGAAGTTCCTAATAACATATTCCACAATTCTTCTTCTTCAGTCTGCATTGGTATTCTACCCATGCCCTCTGTTACATAATCTTTTCCATACACATAGTATGATAAAAGTACTAAGTATTGCTCTCTGGTTACAGGAACGCTAAAATTTAATTGTTCTAATGCCTTTGTAGTCATTTTGCCCAATATTCCATCAGCTCCACCACCTTGATTAATAATACTTGCTTGTCCTTGAGCTATTAATGCCTTTTGAAGCAATCTAACCCTCTCACCGCCTGCATATAATCTAATCGGAAACTCGTCAGAATAGTATTTGACACCATTTTTCACAACATCACCATAGGCACTTGCACGAGGGATCATAGCCTCTAATTCTCTAATTTTGGCTGCTCTATCATCAACTACAACCGTTGTACCTGTGCCACCACCTTCTCCTGTGTTGCCAGCTCCACCTGCGGGATTTAAAGGATTGGTTACTGATCCTTGGTTAAGTTTTTGATTATTATATGCTTCTGCCTTGTTTTTTAAATCTTTGATATAACTATTTGCCAAGTAAAAAGCACCACCCACAGCGATTGCACCAAACAAATACAAACCTATGCGTTCTGGTGTGATGACTATTTGTTTATTTTGGGGAGTTTCTCCCAAACCTTTTGATTTTTTGCTCATGTTTTAGAGAATTGCGTCTAATGTTTGTACGTCTGGAAGTCCTTGCAAACCAACACCTGTTTGATTTACAAGATCTATAAAATCTTTTTCGCTTACGGCAATTTTGCCACGTAAGGCAATTTTAACAGCTGCTTCTGTTTTATCGAAAAACCCTCCTGTAATTAAATTTGCAGGCAAATAACCTAATTTATTAAGAGCTTTTTGAAGCATCAATATTCTTTGTCCACCTTGTCCACGTCTTAATGGAAATTCGTCAGGCTGATAGCCTTTATAATTATAAGACACGGCAGGAATGATCACCGTTGATTGGTTGTTTGTATTAGCGTTAGCAAGTATGATTTTGTCAGGTTGGTTCATTATTTGCATACCTGAACTTGCAACATTGGGTTTTGCACCACCTTGTTGATATAAAGCTGCATCTTCTTGAACACCTTTTACCCAGTTGTAAGCCAAATAAAAAGCTCCACCCACGGCTATACCACCGATTAAATACAACCCTATCCTTTCGGGTGTAATTACAATATCTTTCATTATTTTTTTGAGGAAATTATTTGATTAAATTTATCGAGATTGGTGTCCCAGCCAAAAAACTCATACAAATCATACATTTCGAGTTCTCCTTTTAAATCATCAAGAAGTTCATTTCCTGTAAGAGACTTATACGCCTGAAGGGTTTTTTCTAAAACTACTTTATTGGGGATAGCTCGTGCTATTTGAAATATTTTGTCTGTATCAGCACCATATCCATAAATAGCATCTTTTAATTCTGCTGCAAATTGGCTTGAATTATCTACGATTAACTGTGCTTTATCGCTTTCTTTTCTGTTACCAATAATTGCTATAATTGTATTGAAATCAGATTTAGAAAGTTTTTTCTCTAAATCTTCGGTTAATATCTTGCCTGTGAGTGTTTGGTAGTATTTGGCTACCTTTTCGTATTGTTCTTTTGAATTGATTTGTTCAAAAACCTTTAAAACGCTTTCAGAGTCGGCAAAAATCCACGCATCTAAAGCTATTTTAAGCTGTTTTGCAAAGTTTTCTTCTGTACCCTCATAGAGTACATTTTTTTCGATATTGTTTACCCTACTCCTTCTAATCTTTTTCCCTATGGCATAGACTCCTAAGCCAATGGCTGTGATAGAAATAATACCTCCTACCACATACCATTTTGCCTTTTGTCCATCTACATAGCCTAATTGCTGTTTTGATGCTTTTTTTGCTGCCATTATCCAAATGGATTTTCTTTTTTCATATTAAGTTGTAATAAATACTCCTAAACAAACTTTAATGCTGTATCAATCAATTTTGAATCTTTTGATACTGCCTTGGCAAGCCTTTCTAACTTGTCTGGTGCCACACTAGCCAATGCTATCAAAGCATTTTCTGTAAGTTTTTCTAACGAAGTTAAGGCTGCATGTTTTTTAGGACTTTTTGTTTTTACTTCTAAATCTAACATAATTGATAAGGGTTAATTTGTGATTTTTATGGGTTTTAAATCAATCGTTTTTTTTGAAGGTGTATTTTATTGTTTTGAGTCAAGATAAGCCATTATTTGCGTTATTTCTGCCTGTTTTTGGGCAAGTTTCTTGACTACTGTAATTAAGTTGGGATAGTTTGCTCCAAATGTTTGTCGTAAGTTTTCCATTCCATAGTGATCATTTAAGATATGTTCTGGAATTTGTGGCTGAGAAGCCTCTGGAGGGGCTTCTAATTGTGGAGGCGTAAAAGGCATACCCGATAAGCCTGAAAGAATATTTTGAACGGCAGGAATTTGCAAAGCTCCACCTAAAGTGGTGGCTATACCATTCATTACCGAGGCTTGTGCCTGTTTTTCTTTAAAGGCTTGTTCTAACTTTTCACGTTCATCTTCTTGCTTTTTTGCATAATCTTTGAGTTCATTGTAACGTTCTGATAAATCACGATATTTCTCGTCTTTTCGTACAATCTCTTGCTCAAGATTATTAATTTTAAGAATATGCTCTATGTTATTAGAATTAACTTTTTCAAAGTCTAATCCTGCTAAACCACCTGATTTGGGCTTTTCAAAAACGTGCCTTGCAATCTTTTTGTAAACCTCTTTTTTGTTTTTTTCCTCATTTGCGGGAATACAAACATATTCTACCACTACGAAATTATCATTTTTACTAATCAGTTGTTTAATTCTTTCGTAGCCTTGTTTTCTTGTCATTCGAGGGAACAAAACCGTTCCTTGGTCGTTTTCAATGCTTATGTGCTGCATACCAGCACTTGAAGCATATTTTTTAAATTGTTCATACCCAACTACATTGGGTTCGTATTTTAAAACTTGCATAAAGGTATCTTTTATCTGTGGGGTTGTGGGAGATGTTAATGCAATTAGTTTTTATCCACTACTTGAACCTTTAAAAATTCAATGTAGATTGCTGTATTTGTCGTATTGGTAATAGTGATATTACCTTTGTGAACTTCGCTGTGATCAGAAATATTATTGCCACTTGGATCGTAAATATTTAACTCATCACTTTTGATTTTCACTTTTTTAGAATCATCATTGGATAAAAGTATAAAAAGCTGATTGTTGGTTTCTATTTGCCTTACTTCATTGGCTGTGAGTCTCATGCCTTGGTGTCCGAAATTGCTACTTTTAGTGCAATCAGGATCTACTGCATATTCCTGTTTTAAAATACGTCTGGCTAATTGGTATGCGAGTGATGCGTCCATTTTAACAATGTTGTTTTTCTTCTTCTAATTCGTACTCTAAAACTACTGTTATCTCGATAGGGCTGTTATCATTGTTGGCTAACTTGAATATATCTTCAAAAACACCTTCAATAACAGATATACAAGACACATCTACGTTTACGGTTTTCATTTGGGGACAAAAACCTTTTGAAGACAGACCATCATCTACTTCAATATCCTCATCATCAAATTCATTTTCAGACTCTACGGTGCTTCTATCATAGATAGCCTCCGCATAGAATGTGCCTTGTTTATTCGATGTTTTGAGTTTGCATAATCCTATAATTTCTGACATTATTGTACTTGTATTGTGGTGAGGGCTAAAAAATCATTGATGCTACGGTATAAATAATAAGGTTCTGTGTAGCCACTAGAGGCATCTGTTACATTAACTATAATAGGATCCTCAAAACCACCTCCAAAACCATTGTTAAAAAACAGCTTTTCACCTAATCTTACAGGAGTAGCATAATAGATATACTGATTTAAAGCTGCATTGACCGTAAAATTATCACTTTGCGTACTTGGAATTTTTTTCTTGGCAAGCGTCTGGACAAAAGCATTGTTATTACCACCAATTAAACCTACACCATAATACACATAGTTTTGAAGAAAATTATTGGCAACAACACCCACGGCAACGAGCTTTTTGGCATTATTTGGCACAGGTATAAAGAAGTTTTCTACCTCTCCTTGCTGTGTGATGCTAATAGTTCGTATGACGTATTTTTTCTGCCTCATTATGGTTTTTGGTTATGTACTACACCTATTTTGATTATTCTTTTAGCATTGTTAGGTACAGCAATCGTAAACTGTTTAATTTGTCCTTGTTGTGTGATAAGCATTTTGTAGGCTTCTCTTTTAACCTTCATATTCACATTCAAATTCTATCAATACTTCATATCCTGTACCAAATGCAGCATTAGGATTGTCGGCATCTGTATAAGTGAATTTTATATCTCCATTCGATACTTCTAAGGCATCTTTAAATGATGTTCTTGAATAACGATCATCTGGAGGACATTGTGAACCTGATATGTATAATTGTGCAGGTGTATCGTTTACAAATACTTCTCTACCATTCAGGATTAAGCCAAATTTTCCACGATAAAGTGGGAACTTATTGCTCGGAATACCTATAATTTGAAAACCCAACACTTTTTTAATGCTGTTTTCAAATTTGAAAGGGAATGTTTGTGTATTGTTTGCTGAACCAATAGTGCAACGAAATGTTACAGGTCTGATGTGTCTTGCCATTTTTTTGAGTATAAATAAACATAGCCGTAACCCTTCGAGGCACGGCTACGTTTTTAGTTCTTAGTTTAGTCGAAATCTTAGTTTAGTGTAATAGTGGTAATTTGTAGCTAAAAATACGGAAACTTCTACTGTATATCTGAATAGATAAACCAGCTTGTAAAACCTAAAAGTGCTTGTATAATTAATTGATAAGCACGGACATTGTTAAAGTCCAAGTTTTTTGAAAAGAATTAAGTAAAGCTCGGCTATTAGATGCCTGCCAAATTACCACGAAGCTATGCACATAGCTTTCTTTAATTGCTAAAGATTAGCGTCTTAAAGTACCTGAACCGATAAACTCTAAAGACAAAAACGCATTTGCAGCGATGTTGTCTCCGTTATCCATTAAAATCTCAGCTTTTACAGTTGAGTTTGGATGAATTACGAAAGGGTTATCAAGTACAAGCTCACCATCTCTCAGGATAGTCTGACCGTTTGCTATCGTTAAGAAACGAGACAAAGGCATTCCTTGAATATGGTAGTTATTATCTACTTGGATAGTCAGCTCACCATTGATTAATTGCTCTAAACCGTTTACAAGGTTCAAACGCTGTAAATCAGCAGATAAGATAGCAATATCTGTGCTTGCAGCAGCTCCACCTGAAATAGCAGCAGCAATACCACCCAATAGGCACAATTTATCTACAACCATACAAGTCAAGTTATCCACTTGCCCTTCAGCCGTAAATGAACGGATACCTAATTTTTTACCAATACCAGTTTTGATTAAATCAACACGAGTTGTACCAGCAGGTGCCAATGCCTTTGTATAAAGGGTTGTATCAGCAAGTTTATAGTTTCCATCTTGAGCATTACCAGCCAATTTGGTTTGCACTTCAGGACGCATCTCTCCGATACGCTTGATAAATTCTGTACGAGAACGATTTGGTTTTTGTCCAGTTGCTAAAATTGCACCGATTAATTGGTCGATAGGCGTGGGAGTTTTACCAAGGAGTTGTCCGTTAGCTAAATATTCCATTGTTTGTTTTTTGTTTTAAAACTTTTCTTAATTAATTAATTGATATGTATGGTTTTGAGAAGGGCAAATTTTATAGCATTTCGTAAATGCCATTTTTATTCATTACCATTTCAGAAACATTGCCAAGTCCATTCATTTCCGTTGGCTGTTCTGTTTGTGGCTGTCCTTGTGGAGTTTGTGGTTGTTTTTTGAATTTAGCAATTACTTTATCAACCATTGTGTTCTCAGCCAAAGCATCTAAGGCTGTTTTTACTTTCATATTTCCATCTTGGATATACTTTTTCACAACAGATTGATCTTGTTTTCCATCTGTGGTAGATGTTGTGGTTTGAGGAGCTTTGAGCATGCCTGCCAGCACCATACCAGCACCACCCATTGCAAGAATATCTTGATCTGCAAAGTGAGCTGCACCAGTAGCAACCACTCCAATCGGAACAGCTCCTTTACCCATGTAAGCACCTGCTAAAAATCCACTCACACCAGCAAGAACCGTCAGACCTGTTGCAAGCAATGTTTTTCCTAAATTGCCTCCAGTTTCCATGCCTGTCAATCCTGACATTCCTTTGTGTTTTTTGCTTTTTTGTTTAGCCATTATTTGAATTTTACTGAATGATAATGTTCTCCGACTTTAAAGCCTTTCGATTGAGGCTTTTTGCTTTGTTTGCCCTTGGGCAATCCATTGACAACCGTTCCTTTTGCACCTGAGTAGCTAAAAGCATATCCAAAAACAGCAAGCCCCAAGGCTCCTAATGTGATAGGCAAAGCATTGTCTTTTAACACCTGCATAAAAGAAGTATCTTTCGTAGTAGTTTGAGGACTTTTTGACAATACAAGTCCTTCTTTGACTTCTTCTTCTTGTTGAGGTGATTTACTGACAAGTGTTTGTACTAATTTGTCTTCTGTTGTTTGTGGTGATGCAATTTGCTCACCTTTATCTAAGCCAACCTTGATAATTTCGGCAGTAGTTTCTGGGTTTGCCTGAGAACTTAAAAGTTCGTTAAACATAGCCGTAAAAGGATCCTCTACATCTAAGGCTGCTTGATCGAATTGAACAGGAAAAGGCTCTACGGTCAAGGACTTTGGATAATTTGCACCTACTTTAATCATAGGGCTATTATCTACTTGTTGTGCTACCTTAATAGTAGGACTTGACTGCATTTGATTCTTATAAGCCTGTTTGATTGCTGTTTTATCTAATGGTTGCTCCTCTACTAATTCAAGGACTGTTTGAAGTTCACGCATGTTGTTTCTTGAAAAATTTGGCTGTTTCCGTGTATTTTTTTGCCTGATCTAAGCCTGACATGGTTTTTTCAAAAACCTCATCAGTTTCACTAGATTTTTTGGTGTGCCAATATATTCCTGCACCTACAAGCAAGCTACCTGCCGTAACAGCGAGCCAATTTTTTTTTAAAAATTCTTTAGTGGGATTTGGCTGGGTTGATTCCATATTATTTTACTTTCTGGTTGCTAAAAAGGCAACAAGACCAATTACAGCCACAGCTCCGACACCCACACCTACATACACAAGCGTCTTATCTCCATCAGTAGTTTTAGCACTGGCTCTAGCTGCTGCCTCTTGAGCTGCCCTTGCCTGAGCTGCTGCCGCTTCTCGATCTTGGGCAAGCTGTATTTGTAAATTAGCCTGCTGTTTGTCAAATTGCTCTTTTTGTTGTGCTAATTGTTGTTGTAGTGCGGCTTGTTGCTGTTGGAAAGCACTTAAATATTGTGCTGAGTTATCTACAACTGTTGGTTGTTTTGGCTGCTGAAATAATTGAACTGTTTGAGCGATTGCAGGTGCCAAGGCAAGTGCATCTTTAATTGTTTGCCCAACGTCTATTGCTCCTAAACCGTGTAAATAAATATCTTTTTGGTCTCTATTCATTGCTGCTTCTAAAGAAAAATATTGCTCCAATGACCAATACCAAAGCCCCTGCCCCAATACCCCAATACATCATTTTGTTGTCGGGCTTTTTGTCTGGAGTAGCGAGTGCTGCATCTACACTATTACCTGTTTCGCTGGTAGATACATCTAAAAATTGGTTTGCATCTGGAGGTTTTTGTGAACTTTGTTGTGGATTAGATAAGTCTTGTTGTATCTTATCTTGGATTTTGGAAATGCTAATAGGCAAATTTCCAAGCATCATATCTTTTTGATCTGCTGTCATCATTTTTTGAAATATAATACAGCACCTACGATACCACCCAAAACAGCTACACCTACACTACTCCAAATGATAATTTTTTTTGTCTGATCAGAACTTTGTTGTTCTGATGCCTTTGAAATAGCTTTTTGAGCTATTTGGCTTTGTATTTGGCTTTGTTGTGCTGCAATTTGTTGAAGGGCTAAATCTGTTTGAGAAGGGGCAATTACGCCATATCCCAATGCCTTTGATTGAGCTTGTTGAGCAAGTAGAAAACCATTTACACCTGCACCTGTATTGATAGCCCCAGCCTGTTGAGCTGCTGTGGTGGCTGCCATTTGGTTTTGCATGATGTAGGTTGTACTTTGAGCATTGGTCGCTCCTATTTGTCCAACAATCTGTAATGCTGCCTCAACCCAACCAAGTGTTTCATCTTGTGGGCAAAGCATGTTATTTTTTGTTTTTATTGACTACATACATAGTAACGCCAATGGCTGTTACAACGCCTAAACCAATACCTCCGTAGAGTAAATATTTTTTAGTTTTATCGTCCTGAGTGTTAATCGGTTCTTCTGGCTCAAGTGCTGAACTTGATTTAGCAATAGCCTGAGCTTGTTGAGCAACCAACATTCTTTTTTGTACGATTCTTTCTTTTGCCTGCTTTAAGGTAGATAAAAGATTTACAAGCATTGTTCTATCAACATTTCCAAGCCAATCAGGATTGATATTTCCATCTGGAATACTTAAAATCTGATCTTCTGTTAGAAATACTCCTAAATTAAGTTCTTGTAATGCTTTTAATACAAAATCTACAAAAAATTGTGTGTATTCATTCCTAAGTTCTGGTATGCCAAAATGAACCAAAGGACTTGTATTGTTTTGGCTAACAAAGTCTTGTGCTGTTCTTGCAACAAATTCACTTGGTTTATTTTCTACTGCATACTTTTTCCAGTTTTCTTCTTGTTGTACTGAAGGTACAACGCCTATATATGCAGAAATTACTTTTACAAAATTTACAGGAAAATTGTTGTATGCTGTTATCTTGGCTTGTTCTTGCCTCTGAGCTTCTTCTAGTTTTGCTTGTGCTTGTGCTTGTTGGGCTGCTGCATCAGCTTCTTTTTTACAAGGGCTTGCCCCTGAAAATGCGTTTTGAATAAGGCAATTCGTATCTTTTCCAGCTACTACACCTACTACATTTCCAGCCACAGAACCTACAACTGTTCCTACATCATGTACTTTCTCGCCTACCCAGTTTGTGAACTGTTTTAAAAATCCTAATTCATAACCTTCTGTACCATTCAAAGCTCCGTACAACATCATGTCATGCAATTCTGCATTAGGTGCTTGTTTGAAAACTATACCCCTTTGATTAGGTAATCCGTTTAATAATTCTAACTCCATTATAGGTTTTCTTTGTTAATATACCAGTAAGCTCCTAATGTGAGAGAAACAACGGCAAGTGTACCAAGCAAATAACTTACGCCAAAACTCCTTTCTTCTGGAAGTCCAGATAGGTTTGTCTTATTTTTAATTAGGTAAGTCATATCGTGTAATATAAAATCAGAAGGTGTTACTTCTGCATCAAATCCGTTGTCATTCACGAAATCTATCGTGAAATACTTTTTTTTTGTTTTTGGGCAAATTCTTGTACCATTTTCTGCCCAAACAATTACGTAAATGTGTGAGTAATTTTTACTTGTACCGTATCGTGTAATTTTCAGGGCATGTGGTATGCCTAAATTAACGAGTGTACTAGATTTAAACACACTTCCGCAGTCGCAATCTACCCCGACAAATCTATCAGTCCAGCTTCTTGATGGTCTTCTTATTTGTTCAACACCTTCTTTATCTTTTTCATATTGAAAGTGGTTTCTTACAAAAGAATCTAAGTTAGCTGCTGTATCTCTAATACTTCTGCCTAAAACTATTTTAGAAAAAGGTTTTGTATCTCCAAGTGTGGAGGCAATTACTCTTTTGATAAGATTAACAGAGTCGTTTAAACTTGCATCTCTTTTAATCAATAGATTTTTACCTTGACTTTTTGGAAAAAGATTGTCGTATTGTTTTCCGTTTTGTATTCTTCTTTTTCCTGCAATCATAGAAAGTTACACTAATTGAAATGAAGGCAATAAATTCAGCAAATACGAAGGTACTTGCAAGTCCTTTTTAATAGTTTGCCTGAGTATTACAGGGGGTAAAAACGACCATTTCAGATACACAGGTATCTCCACATCTGCAATGATGTTTAGGACAATTCTTGTATCTACATCTTCACCTTTTTGCTGTTTTTCCTCTATTTCTTTCTTTTTAGCTGCTATCGCATCTTTGATAAGCGAATAAGCATTTCTAATATTTACAGGTATAGAAATTTTACGTAATCGGGTTTGTCCCATTGCTGCAATGGGCGTTTTATTGGCATCAGGAGTAGAAACTCCTAATTTTTTACCTTCTTTTCTTTGTTGTTCTGAAGCATAGAGCTTCACAAAAGGGTGTCCTACCTCAACTACTTGAGCCGTAGGGTTATTGACTATTGGTTCTACTTCAGCAAGCAAAGCACTGGATAATCCTTGCAAATTAAATCCAACACTGAAATTGGAGTCTATCTCCATCCTTTTGCCAGCTCTTGCAAGGGAATAAACATAAAGCCCTGTCCCTACAATTCCTGCTGCTGCAATGATTGAACCTATCTTTACCTGCTTTTCATTGATGTTCATTATTTACATAATTTTTAATTTATTTCTCAAAACCCTTACATTATAAAGTAAAATAAAAAGCATTTTTTCCAACAAACGTGATAGTATGATATAGATATGTATAATTTTTTATGACAGTAGATATTTTGAAATTCATATTTTCTATATTTTTGTAGTATAATCAATCAAAATTATGGAATATACAGCGTGTGTAAGAAAAGATGATCTATTGCCGTATGTGGGAAATATCGAACCCAATGCGTTTAATAACCGTATTATGCGTGCAAAAAAAGCCAATGTTATTACAGACAGTGATTTACCCAAGTTTAGATTAATACTCACCAAGGAAATGGTGATAAAAGTCCTTACCAAAGTGTTTGAATTTGCCTTTGACACGGCAGTAGATACCTACAATAAAATAGCCCAGAAATACGAAAAAAATAGGTGAGTAATGAAGAACTCAAATCGAAACTTGCAGAATTAGTGCAAGAAAGCAAGGTTTTTGCTTTAAAAGTTGCCAAATTAAAAGAAGATGCTGAGGATGCACTCCATGATGCGTTCTTATACTGTTACGAAAATCAAGATATTTTCGAGAACAAAAACTTAAAAGAAACTTTCCACGCCACACTTCTTAAATTTTTAAGGCAATCCAATTACCAACATAAGAAAAATCAGAAAAACGTAGCTTTTGCAGAAAAGCACGAAGAAGAGCTGAGAAATTGGGCTTTAGAAGATCAGTACATTTCTGATGAAACCATGATCGCTTTTATCAAACAAGTAATTCAAAACGAAATAGAACCGACTCAAAAGGTGTTTCAGTTGTGTTTTGTTGATGGATTTACCAAAGATGAAGCTGCTACTGTACTTCAATGCTCTGTTAGTACGATCTACAACTCACTCAACCACATTGAAAAGCTACTAAAGAACCGTTTAAAAAGCATTAAACCGTAATTTTTTATAGTAAAAAGTACGAAAATCATTGTTTCCTGCTTGCTACCAAAGATTTTTGCATACTTGTTTTTTGCCAAAGTGCCAAATTTTAACGTATTGGCACTTTGTTTTGGGACTTGTTTGGACTTGTGGGGTACTTGTTGGGTACTTGTGGGGTACTTGTGGGGTACTTGTGGGGTACTTGTTGGATTTTTCGGGGTACTTGTGCTATACTTGTTGGGTACTTGTTTGGAGATGTTTTGTTTTTGTTCAGATTTTCGGGGTACTTGTCAGAACTTGTTTGGACTTGTGCTATACTTGTTTAAACTTGTTGGGTACTTGTCAGAGTTTGTTTGACTTTTCAGCAAACTTGTGGGGTACTTGTTTGAATTTTCGTGGTACTTGTGCCATACTTGTTCAAACTTGTGAGGTACTTGTTCAAAGATGTTGCATAGATGTTTAAAGTTTCGGGTATCTTACTCAAAAGATACCCGAACTTGTTATAAAAAAGGCAGTAGTTTCTGGGCGATCTGATGATGTTCTGAGATGATTTCACGTCTATTCAGGCTGATTGCCTGAGCAATCGACAAGGTTATGGATTTTGGAGGGTAGTTTGGGTTATACTTCTGCATCTTTGTTTTCCAAAACTCTAATAAAACAGCTTTCACAAGGGCATCATGCTCTACACTTCTGCCTTCGACAAGCTCTATCAAGTGGTCGTTGATACGTACCCACTCTTTAGGCATTACTTTTATCTTTATTTTCTCCATTTTCAAGGTTTCTTTTGATTGTTTCATATCCTACAACAGTGTGGTTGAGGATTTTTATATCCGTTTTTTCCAAATTTGCCTTTTTGGTATGCACACTTTTCTTTAGTTGCTCATCTAAGCCTAATGCTATTTTAAATCTTGGAACATTCTCAATCATGTGATGCCTGAGTAATACCATATCATCTGTATTACAGATATTTTCATACACGATCAATGGAATACGTATATAACATTTTTCTATTTCACTTTTAAGTGTAAGGTTGTATGTGTTCGGTTTGAAAATTTCTATCACATACTGATAATAAATTGCTAATTTTACTATTTCCATGTTATTTAAAAGATACGTTGAAATGTATAGTGTAGGTTTCATTGTCTAATTCGTAAGGTTCACAATGATAACCATAGCCAAAATTTTTGGCTTTATCTAAAATCCAACCTTTAAAATCTTCACTTTCTAAATGCTGTATTGGAAAGTTATGAGGGTGTATATACTCAAAAGTTACAGAAACCGTAACTTGCTCACTAAATGATTTACCTTTCAGTATATCATCTAATTTTGGAGGAATTTCAATAGGTGTTGGCATAGTTTTATTTGGAGGCTGATATAATATTTTATACTGTAAAAACTGTGATTTTTCGGGTGTTTTCCAAACATGAAAGCCTATACCCAAATATTTTCCTGTTTCTGTATAAATCACTTTTGCTGTTCCTACATAGTTTTTATCGGATTGGGTATCATTTTCCTCTCGTTTTGTGTATTTACAAATAGACTCATATCCATCAAGCCTATCTTTTACTAAAATCACACTATTATCTGGAATAGGTGTCTCGTCCACGTTAAGCCATTCCTGCATATTTCATCAAGTGGGGATAAAGTTGCTCATTTACAAGTTTTCCATTTTTCTCTGCTATCTCAAGCAAAGTTTTTTCAATTTCTTCATTGGTTTTGGTTCTCATGTTGTCTCCATGAGAATTGAAAAACTCAGTAACCTTTACTGGTGATCCTAATACAGACCATGCTAACTCTACAATATCAGCCCACCAATCATGCTGTTTATCAAAAAAAGCTCTCAGCTCATCATTAGATAAATAAGTATCAAAGTTATTACCCATACTTGAGCCAAAAACCAAGTATTGTTCAATGTTGCCCTGATTTTTACATTCGCTATAAGAGCTTGTCAATATGTCTAAATGATGCAATACACCATTTTTTGTTGCAAACATAGTAATACCTTGTCTGCACCCCATACATTTTGTTACATCTATCATATTAGTATTCGGGTTTATCATGTGCGTTTTGATATTCTTTAAAACCTATTTATTTACCAATGAACAAGATACATTTCTGAACATCTCTGTACCTACCGTATATTTCTATTTTATCTTTCGTTACTTCTATCATTACATTTGTTTGACTTTCAAGCTCCTTTACTAAATCTGTGTTTTCAATAAAAAAATTATCAAAATAATTTTCTGAATTAACTTCAAATTGATTTTTAAACAGATTTTCAAGGCAATGTATTCTAATATAAAACGCATAGCTCAAATATTTGCCCAATAGCCTTGGGTAAAGATCCTCTATTTTGCCTTTGTTTGCTTCTATATAATCTTCTATATCACTAATACATTCTAAGTCTGGAGCAACTTTTCTAAGATCCTCCATGATTTGTTTTTCTGTATAGCCAAACTCTAAAAGCAAGCTCAATAAATCTTCATAGGGCTTTTTGCCTTTATTTGTTTTCACATTTCTTGTTAAGAGTTCGTATAATTCTGATACCCTATGATATTTTTCTCTAAGATTTTCCATTACAAAAAAAGTGGGTGTTTTTTATGAAATTGGTTTTTAAATATAAGAGCTGTGCTATCTTTATGATATTTAGACAGTCCAATATCTAAGTTTTTGTATATAGAAGGCTTGTTCTTTCTGGAGGTATAGCTATTTAAAATTAAAGGCAAAGGCAACCATTCTACGGATGTTTGAGGGTTATATATCCTTGCATTGATACAGCAAAAAGTATCGTATTTTAAATCATAATCTACAATTAAAAATGAATGTAAGCCTCTCACATAGCCTAAAAAGTCTATGTAGTTACCAGACAAAAGATGATGCCTGATCCACTTTTCAAAATCTGCAATACTTTTACCTGAAAACTTTTCCCTTTTGATACCAAGCATTTTTTCGAGTATATCCGTTTTTTCTACCATCAGACCACGCTCAAAATCCTCATAGCCTCCACAGTATTCTTTGATAAATTCTCTATAATGTGGCGTATTATAATCTAATACAGAAGAACCAAACTTATTTACATTGGCATTGAGCAAGGTTATTACCCTGCATGTAGAATCTTCACCTTGCTTGATATACTTTGGAGCTATTATATACAAATGTCCTTCTTTGTTGTGAATATCTCTAAGTAAGGGGTTTACATTCCGTTCCCTCCTTTTGGTTAAATCCACAACTGAGTGTCTTTTGCCATAACCCATATACACTACTTTTGCCTGAGATGCTAATAAAGGCATATAGCCAAATATATCTTTGTTCTGAGTAATGAGATGATAATTGACAAGTTTTGGTGTTGAAAGCTCAACACCATTCTTGTCTTTTAACAACACGGCTTTATCATTAAGAAATCTGTATTGGTCTAATAAACTAAAGGCACATTCCCTTTCTTTTAGTAGTTTGAATGTATCATCAAAAATGCTCATGTTGATAGATTTTCGTATATTCTTTTGACTGTATTACCTGATATTTTCAGTTGTCTGCCAATTTCCCTGAAGCTGAGACCTAACATAAGTAAATCACTAATTTTAGCCTTTGTTTCTGGGTTTACAACTTTCTCTTTATTTTGATTTTTCAGTTCTTTGGTGCTTGTTTTTAGAATATCATTGCGTAAATTCTTTGTTTGAAGCAACAAAGTTTTGTTTTGTTCCTGAATAGACTCTAAATAAAGTTTATAAAAATTCTTCACCTGAAAACTTGTGATAAAGGCATTAGGATCTGTAATTTTTGATCCATATTCTTGCTCAAAACCTTTCAAAGTATCATTAAACTTTGGAACACCTTGAAATGTCTCGTGTACCTGCCTCATGTGGTGCAAATAAGTTCCCGTAAGCATATCTTTTCAATTTACAAGGTTTACATTTTTGATTTTTCGGTTTTCTGTTTTTGCAGCCTATACAACCTAAGTTACTAAACCCAAATTTCCAATTTAAGTCTTTAGGTTTTTCATTCATGCACTTATAGAGCATACCCAATTTCATGCAATGAACATTTAAAGATTTTGCATAATCAGGCAAATAATTAGAGCATGATGCTTTATAGCTACTTACGATATGAGGCACTCCTAATATATCTATAATCATTTTATGTATGCTTTTAAGAATTTCTTGGTTGCCTGAGCTTTGAGGATATATCTTAATCCTAAAATTTTATACATCTCTGCTATATCTTTTTGTGTTTTCACATAATTCTTCTGTTTATGGTTTATCATGTGCATTTCGAGGATTTTAACAAAAATCTTTGCTACTTTTACATACCTTTTAATTTTCTTGATAGCTATAACAGGATTTTTAAAAAGCTCTCCTTTGACTAAAACCATCATCACTTCTTAATTTTATCCATAATTTTCTTGATGTCTTCTATGTCCTTGGCTGTGATCACAGTCAGTCTATTGACTGGTTTGGTAAAAGACAAAGGCACGGTAGAGACTACATATTTCATGTTATGTTCGATATAAATATCTTCAGGAGTGAACCCGAACACACCATCACCATTGGTACCATAGCTACCATCTTCTGCTGGTGAGGGCAACACTTCGTGGCTCCATTTATCACTTGATGTATTAGGATCATTATAAGTTACGATTTGCTCTGGATTGGTAAGCTGAGAATTAACCGAAGAAACCTTGTTTACTTGATAATAGCCAATAGGATCGGCAACTCCTTCAATGAAAATATACATATAAAACATCACCGAACGATCATTTTGGAGCTTGAAACGTTTGATTAGATTATCTCGCTCTAAACTCCATGAAATTTTTGGAGGCGGTTGAACTTTTAAAAGGTTTTCTTGATTGATTTCCGTTTCTCTTTGTTCCTTGAGTGCTGTTTTGTTTTCTACTTTAGAATCACATGCAAAAAGGGTAAATACTGTAATAATAGCTAAGATTAGATTTTTCATTTTGATTTTGGGTTGTAAAGTTGGATATAGATTTTTATATCCAACTTTGGGTTCAAAAATTAGTTGTTACAAGAAAATTGTTGTTGTGTGAGCTGGTGAGGAAGTTCTTTAGATTTCCAAAGGTCTCTACCCCACATTTTAGATTTGGCGTTATATTCCTCAATCCATCTGTTTAGATTGGTTTTGATGCTCAATATCCTTTGCTCCTTAGAGAATTGCTCAAACATCTTATCATTCTCATTCAAAGCCTTCATATTACACAAGTCTGTGTTGAGCTTCTGACAGGTATTGTATATCTCCTGAAATTCCTCATAGACAATCGTAGGGTGGTCAAGGTGTGTTGCCTTGGTAGCTGTGTGTGCCAAAAAAGATACAACAGATACTACTGAGACTATCACAATAAACCAAATGATAAAACTTTTTACTTCTCTGGTGGTTTCGTCCTGATACTTTGACATATTTAGTTAAATTTAGGGTTTACAACGATTGGATCACTTGCTTCCATTCCCCAAGCTGTTACAATCAACTCATATTTTTGACCTTCATAATAAACAGACTGAAATACTACTGGATCTAATGTTGGAGGTATTGGTGCATCTTGAATTTGATAATTCTCGATTTTCTTGCCTCTCATATCAAAATCGTGCATAGGAGCTGCTATTTGTAATGGGCAAGGTTTAGAAGTATCTACTTGTTTGCTCCAAGTTTCAAATTTTTGACTTGGATAAGCATGATATTGTACGTATGTAGAACTACGTTGCATTTTATAGCACAAATCCTCATCTTTGATCACTCCAAAAAAGGCTTCTATTTCTTGCAAATTCTTTTCAGGAACAAAACCCCTATAATCTGTTACTTCTCCATATACAAGATTATATTTTTGGCATAATTCCTTGATTTTTTCTTCTGTAATGAGCTTGTAATTAGGGTATTTGGTTTGAAAATAATGGTAGGCATCCATATAGGCTTTTTCTTCTCTAATTTTTTGCTTAATAGGCTCATTGATCTGACTGTCCAACAAAACATCTTTTGATTGTCTAAAACCAAAACGCTTCAATCTATTGGCTTTTTCGTCCAATGTCTTATTTACGTTATCTTTCTCTACAATCTCTTGAGCTTGTTTGAATAACTGATCCCCTGCATTGTTAAATTCTGCATGAATTTGGTCTATAAGAGCCTGCATTTGCTCAATATCTAATTTTGTTGGCTGTATTTCAGGTATGCCATGCCAAATATCATCATCAATACCCTCAGTTGCTAATCCTGATAACTTTTGTTTCGCTGTTATCATACCTATCGCAGCACCTAATCCTAATCCTCTGAAATGACCAAACTCATCAAACGCATCATAAAAATCTGTGCCAACACTTCTTCCTAAATCTTCAAGAGTTGCTACTTTGGGGTTCTGATTTTGTTCATTTATTTGCTTGAGTCGCCCCAAAAAAGCATTTTTTTGTGCTTCATCTACTGCTCTTTGTTTTTGTTGAGCTTCTTGGAGTGCATTAGTAAACATTTCTTGTGCTTTTACTGCATCTGATTTTTGTTTTTTCTTAAATACATCTAAAAGGGACATAATTTTAAAATTTAAAGGTTAAACATTGATTTTATGTATTTTATAAAATTTTACATTTCCATTTGAGCAATATAGCTTTCCCAACCTTGTTTGGACACAAATCTTACATGACTCAAGCAAGTCCCCATCATTGCACCAGTTGCTCCAAATTTCATTTCATTTGCTTTGTCATTCATCACCTGACAAATGGCTCTTAGGTCTTCTTTTTCATCAAAAATAGTTTTCCATTCATTAGGCTTTGCTTCAGGGTGATTGTCTAACCATTCTAAGCCTGCGATAACCATTGCCTTGCAAACAGCTTCATATTCACCTCCAAAACCTGAAATTTCTCTGCATTTATCTGTGTACTTATACATTGATTAAATCTTTATATTGAGGGATTTGCGAAATATTTTCGATTGTGATTTTTCCTTCTTTGCCTATCAGATTGAGTAAATCCTCTATTTTATAGTAGAGATATTCGTTGTCAAATTCTGCTTCTATTTTGAGCCTTACGTAAATTGGAGTAGAAATTTCAAAAGTCTCTATGTGTGGTGTATAGGTTCTGAGGAACAAGTTAATATCGTGGCTGCTGCAATCATCTATCAAAATATCCGAGTTCTTTTGAAGCTCTTGGATTAGTTTGATATAGTTTTTTGCCATTTCCTCAAAGGCTTTTGAAAACACACCTAAAAGGCTTTTTAGATAATTTACTTTCGTTTCGTGCTGTAATTCATTCATGTTATTCAGGTTTTTTGTTGATTTTTTGATGATATTCAAGATATTCTTTAAATCTTTTCCTATGTATTGCATATTCAAAAATGATCCAAAGGGAATGATAATGCCTTGCGAATAAATTAAGAATTGCATAAATCCATAAGGCTAATATGATCAGGGTTGCCAAAACTGCCATAACCCAGAACACTACAAAACCTATCCAGTAATAAAAATCAGGGCGTACCATACTGTTTTTGATATAAATGTTGATGAGACTCTTTAAAAGTCCATTGCATGGTGTTGGTATCAAATACACCTATCTGTGGACGTTTATTTTCTGTATCTAAATTATCATAGAGCCAAGCCTTTACGAATTTTCCATTGCGTATGGTTTCTTTAACAATATGATTGGCTCTCTCCATTCCATACACTTCGCAAGGATTTTCTTTAGATTTTTCACAACCTAAATAATAGCTTACAAACTCATATCTGTCATTTTGCTTCACCATGAGCTTCAGGGGTGAAAGATTTTTAGTTTCGTTGCTGCGTTTCATAGGGGTAAGATTGAAATATTCTTGAAACAAGTAGATTATATGCCTCTGTAACCTCTGGTATGTTGAGAACTTTCACACGGTTATTGTAGTGTGCATGTATTTCTGTGATGTTACGTTCTTTACGATTAACTTTTAGAGTAATAAATGCGTTCTCAGCCTGCCTTACAAGGTTTTTGGCTACGTATTTTTTATGATTTTCTTTTCTGGCTTTGAGTAAATTCAAATACATTTTTCTGGTACCAATAAAACCTTGGCTATTTAAAACATCAAAATATTTGACAGGAGGGGGGACATACCTATTTGGATGTCTTGAAAGGTATTTGGCAGCGATATTGATACGAGTACAAAGTTCTTGATAGTATTGTTCTCTGGATTTAAGTTTACAAACAGGCAACCATTCTTGGGCAATTAATTTGGCTATACACGGCAAAACAGTTGTTTCTTCATAATCACCCATCTTTTTAAAACTAGGGAATATCATTCTTTTTGCGTAATCCCAAAATTTTACGGTTAGTTCTTTAACTTGCTCAATTTGAGTGTTTTGTGTGTTTTTACTTTGGTTTTCAAAGTGCGGGGAATCCTTTTTTAAATTGTCAGCCAACCCCCCTCCTTCCTTATTGGTTTGTGCCTTGTCCGTTTTTTCAAACGGACTATTATCTTCTAGTGTGGGAGATTTTTCCTCTCCGTTTGAAAAAACGTTTACATGTATTCCTTTTTTCTCGGAGGGAGTTTGTTCACAATTAACATTACTATTATTATTTATTTTTTTATTTAATAGTATTCTTTGCGGTAAACTTTGCAAAAAACTATCAAAATTTTTGAACTGAATGTGATTTTGATTTTTTAAAGAAATCCTGTCTTCGGACTTATTCACATAGTTATCCACATCTAAATCATCAAAATTTTCAAAGAAAAGTATCTGGGGATTGAAGATAATATCGAAGCCTAATTTTCTGCCTCTATCTATTTTGCAAAGGAAGCCTGCTTCTTGTAAAGCCATTATAGCGTTGTAAATGGTCTTTTCACACAATTTCACACTAAACTTTTTACTCTTCTCCAAGAAGGCTAAAATACGTTTTCTATTGGCTCTTAAAACAAACATTTCTTTGAGCCTGTTGCCTTCTGTTTTTTTCTGAAGCTCAATAGCTTCTATACAATATAAGTACAATAAGCCCTGCAATACGTTATTTCTCAGGCACCTGATTTGCTTGTGCAAAGGAGCTTTGATATTGTAAGCATTTTTGGCTTTAGTCATGTTCTTATTGATTCTATCTATATCAAATTTTGGGTAGTTCATAGCTCTATAAATCGTAAGTTTTGCCTTGGTACTGATACTTTGCTCCAGCTCTTGTATAGAGCTTGTCTATGGCTATAAAAGTGTTTGTTTTCCATGGAAAACAGTTAAAATCTATGTTTGCGTAATCTATTGCTTCCATAAGGGTTTGGCAGGGTGTATAATCTACATCAAGTGTGATATACTTGCTTTTATGTTGTTCTCTGAGAAGTATTTGCTTGAGCTTTGTTCTAAAATATTGTATTTTCTGTGGGGTGAGGTCTTCCCGTGCTATCTGAGATACTTTATTAGCAAGTAAAAACATCATAGCATTTTCATCACCGTTGTTTTTATTGAGTGGAGTCAGAAATGCTTTTTCTACCCAAAAGTCAATCACTCTCTCGCATGCTTCTTCGTAACTTTCTATAACTTTATAGCCTTCTACATTCTGCAATTCCGTAGGATTTAGCATAACCATTCTAATCCCTATGCCATCATCTGTATAATCCCAGTCAGGAAGTAAGTGAGGCATAAAATCTGCTAATTTGGAGTATTCCTTAAAATAACATTGATACTCTACACCATCATTCATTACATAGTAAGGCTTCGTTTCAAAAAAGCGATAGAAGTTAATTAGAGCCTTTTTATCTAAAGACCACGCTACCATGACAGGCTCACCTTCAGGATCGCTGTGCTTTTTTAGATAGAGTTGATATATTTTGAGTTGTTCCATAATTAGCTACTGAAAAAGTATTTGACCACCTTATATGTGTGTCGAAGGAATATGAATAATATTACCAAAATAAAGCTCTCTTTAGCGTCTGGAGACCAGTTCCAGAAAGCTATATTTTCGTCTGAAATTGAGACTATTAGATATATAAAACCTATTTGTGCTGAAATCCAGAAACTTGTATATGCTTCTAATGCCTGTTCTTTTCGTTTTTCCACAATTAGTCTATTTCTTCTGCACTCAATACTTTGACATCTAAACCCTGAACATCAATCGGTTCATCTTCTGTTTTTACATACTCAAAGGGTTCTTCATCTACCAGTGCTATTGCAACTTTTTTAGAAGGAGCTTCTACTATTACTTCATAGGTTTGCTCCACAGTGTGCTTAAATTGTACTTTGAATTTTGGCATATATGTAAATGTTTTAATTTTTTAAAAAATAAGGTCGGGAAAACAGGCTTCACACCATTTGGGGCAAAGCCTGCCCCCCTTCCTTATTGGTTTGCCTTTTAGGGTTAGGGCAAAGTCCTACTTGTCTCACTTTTTTTAAAAGTGTGATATTCAAAATTTTACACTAATCCTATTTTTAATTTACCTTTAAGTTACCATCATTATCATTTCTCCCTCCATATTTCGACCAGTACACAATTCCGATCATAAACCCAACAAGCCCTGAAGCCATCAAATGTGGTAGCATATCTATACAAATTTTCATTTATGATGTAAATAAATCAGCTTGTTTTGGCAGTTCTGTATGCTCTCTATAACATTCCTCTAAAGTAGCCTTGGTTACTGTAAATGAATAGTGATCAAATGCTTTAAAATTCTCTGGTTTTTGCTCAGAAAGTATAATGTTGCTTTCTCCAGTTTCCTTAAATCCTACGATATACAAGATCTTATTATCTAAAATTCTTTTGTATGCTTTTCCTATTTCCATATTTTTAAATGAATTTGTGCTTGCTTAAACAACTATCACAGATGAAACCTACAAACTTTTCCATATCATGCTCACTACCCCACCCCACTACTCCACGTATTCGTACACCCTCAATCCAAGGACTTTCTACTGACTTTTGAGAAGACTCGTTTTTCAGGCTTCTTACATCATATTGATTAGATGCCTGAAGCTCCGTATCACAAATATTACAGACTACAATGCGTTTGGTCTCAGCCATGATCTGCACGATTCCTGAAAAGGCATGTTCTAATTGCTCTACCTGTTCTATGTGCATCTCCAATCCAAGTGGCTGCTTTGCCCTGTACTCCAAAACAGCTTTCTTTAAAGAGCTGATTTTGTTTAATATTTCTTTAGGTAATTTTGTCATGTGTCCTTGGTTGTATTATCTGGCAACGTCCATCATGCTATTAGAAAAAACAATACTGTACTTTACCAGCTCTTTTAGTTTATTGATACCATACTCCACAGCTCCTATCCAGTTCTCAAATTTTAAGGCATTTACAGGTATCTTGTAAGCATTGCTTACGTAAATCGTTTTTTTGTCCTCAGACACCCAGACAAATGAATTACTATGAAAATTAATTATAAAAGGTGTAAGCATAACTTTACATTTTTGAGCGAAAAGTGGGACTCGAACCCACAACTTGCAGCTTGGAAGGCTACCACTCTAACCAGTTGAGCTATTTTCGCATAGGAGGTTAATCCTTTTTCTTCTTCTTTGACTTCTCTTCTGTAATTTCAATAGTTGATTTTTTCTCAGTACGCTTATTTCGTGTTTTATTGAGTATTTTATCGGTATTATCATAAATGAAATTCCGAGTTTCCTGTAATACTTCTATCAGCTTTCCGATTTTATACAAA
>Ga0209278_1000408_pt1 | contig 35969 bp, 32 predicted proteins | sample JI81BgreenDNA_FD_187504 | JGI IMG/M metagenome (GOLD analysis project Ga0209278, IMG submission 187504) | Wastewater effluent complex algal communities from Wisconsin, to seasonally profile nutrient transformation and Carbon sequestration -... | ecosystem: Engineered > WWTP > Effluent > Algae...
GCACAGGAGGTTTTGATACGAGTGCAAACATTAATAATGTTATTTTATTTGGTTCTACAAGTTTAATTACGGGACCTACTTCTTCTGTAATCACTGGAACAACCTCTGTATGTGATGGCGATAGTGCTGTGATTGCGATCAATATCACCGACGGTAGAAGTCCTTTTACGGTAGTCTATACCGATGGAACTACAAACTTTACAGAAACCAATTATGTTTCTGGAACGAATATCGTAGTTTCTCCAACCGCTACAACAACCTATACCTTAGTTTCAGTTACCGATGCTAATGCTTTAGCGGGTACGGGTAATTCGGGTTCAGCAACGATTTCTATTCTTCCCAATCAGCCCTATTATTTAGACGCGGATAATGATGGATTTGGTGCAGGGGCAGTGGTTTTCAGCTCTTGTTTCCCGATTGCGGGTTATTCAACCCTTGATACTGATTGTAATGATGCGAATCCTTCTATTCGTCCAGGTGCCGTTGATGTATGTTACGACGGTATCGATAACGACTGTAATGGTAACATCGATAACTTAGGTTTACCAGGAGGTTGTACCCCTATTGTAAGTGCAATTCCAACAGCAGTATGTGGTACTGAAGTTGCCTACGGAGGTATCGTGTATTCAAGCTGGGTAACCGGTGCACAAGGCTACCGTTTCCGTGTGACAGAAGTGAATCCTGCGGATGATTCTGAAATTCCAGGGACACAAGTGATTGTAGATATGGTACTACGTAATTTATACTTACACAATTTATCTAACTACAAGTACAATGCTAAATACAAAGTGGAAGTTGCTGTTCGTTTCAACAACGTATGGCAGCCTAACTACAGTGCACCCTGTTTCTTGTTGACGCCAACACCAGTGAGTACAATTCTTGGGTGTGGAACTCAAATCACAGGAATTAATACGCAAATCTTCAGTACGCTAGTACCGCGTAGTACAGGTTACCGTTACAGAGTTCAACGATTAACCAGTACGTTACAGCCTGCTGGCCCTGTTCAAGAGATTACTTCAGGTATCCGTAACTTTACGTTTGCTGCCGTTACTGATTTCCGTTACGATGCGAATTATAGCGTCTCATGCGCGGTGCGTAATACCGATGGAACTTTCCTAGCTTACGGTCCAAGTTGTACTATTATTTCACCGAAACATCCCACGACGCAAGTTCGTGGTACTCAATGTAACGATTATGCTGTGACCAGCTACAGTGAGCGTATCTTCGCCGATGCGGTTCAGTTTGCCACACAATATCGTTTCCGTTTGTTCAATGAAGTACAAGTGTACGATTTCCAAGTAGACCGTGCCTTGAATAGCTTCCGTTTAAGTGATTTCCCTGGATTAGTAGCTGGTGAAACCTATTCGGTACAAGTAGCCGTTCGTATGCCAAATCAACCTGATTTCGGTCCTTACAGCAAAACATGTACCTTGATTGTACCTTCGATCGCTCGTACGATTGAAGATACTTCGGTAACAGCGGTTGTTTTCGATGCACAGGTATATCCAAACCCATTTGCGGAGCAGTTCTATTTCAAAGTAGCTACTGCAAGTCAAGCGTCGTTCACCATCCAAGTGTATGACATGATGGGACGTGCGATCGAAACCCGCACGGTTAACGCCGACGCTATCGAAACCACTGAAGTAGGAGCCAATTATCCTGCGGGTGTGTACAATGTGATTTTAACACAAGGAACTAACGTGAAAACCCTTCGTGTGGTAAAACGTTAATGCTATAGATTACATTCATAAATTAGGCCGCTCATTGAGCGGTCTTTTTTTTTGTTAAGAGGCCACGAAGGCACGAAGGCACAAAGGCTGTAAGGTTTTTATCTTTGCGGCCTGTAGCTATTCTTTAACCGCAAAGGGGCAAAGGTTGCGCGAAGTTCGCAGTTCGCAGTGCGCAGTTCGCAGTTCGCAGTCGCAGTTTTCAGTCTCAGTCGCAGTCTCAGTTGTAGGGAGTACTTAGAGACTCAGTTTTTCAGGAGCTTAGAAGCTCTAGTATCACAGTTTCTTTCTTCTTGCTTCTTTTTCTTTGCCACGAAGGCACTAAGGCATCAAGGCATTAAGGTTATTAAGTTAGCGGCCTGTGGCCTTTCTTTAAACTCAAAGGGGCAAAGGTTGCGCTAAGTTCGCAGTCGTAGTCTAAGTTTTCAGTCTCAGTCTCAGTTCGCAGTCCTAGTAGCTTAGTCTTTAAGAGCTTGAGAAAAATTTTTTCTTTTTTGATTTTCTTTCTCCCGTTCATTCAACATGTACTACATAACACCGTACCTGTGGCGATTAACCAAGTTGTTATAGTTTATGAATTTGTTATTTTTAACAAAAAATTCACAAAGTCTTGTCCGATTCAGGTAAAACGAGTACTTTTGTTACTCGATTTGATGCGCCGATGTTAGAAACACTCATTACATCCAAAACACGGTTGCGGATTTTGGTAAAGTTATTTATCAATGCCGCCAATAACGGATACCTTCGCGGGTTGGCAGATGAACTCAACGAGTCGACCAATGCCATTCGCAAAGAGCTCAATAATCTTACCGAAGCCGGGTATCTCGAAAAAGAGGCGGTACGCAATACCATTTTGTACAAAGCCAATACCCGACACCCCTTATTTAGTACCTTACAAAAAATTGTCCGCCAACATTTAGGATTGGATGCCATTATTGAGATGATTTTATCGCGAATGGGTACCGTCTATCAGATTGCTTTGGTGGGGGATTATGCCAATGGGATCGATTCGGGATTTATTCAGGTACAGGTTTATGGGGCCGATTTGAATGCAGCCTACATTGAACAATTGCAACCCAAAATCGAAGCACAAATCAAACGAAAAGTCTTTTTTGAATTGCGGGATGAACCGCTCAAAGAGGGGTTAATTATTTATGAAATAGATAATAATTAAAATAAAATGTTAGAGACAAGAATTTATTCAAATAGCAATACATATAGTATCCTACACATTTTACTTTCTAGTATAAAAGGATATAAAAGTTCTTTCTATTTGGCTAAGCAATTGGCTAAGCGGGACATAAAAGCACAATATCGACAATCATTGTTGGGTATTTTATGGGCACTTATCCCTGTATTTATCAATGCTTTGGTTTGGATATTATTACAACGTTCTGGGGCTGTAAAACTCACCGATACACCTATTCCATATCCTGTTTATGTATTAATAGGTACAACGATTTGGTCAATTTTTGGAGAATGTTTGGCTATGCCGATAACGACTGTCAATGCCAATATCGGTATCATTACAAAAATTAATTTTGAAAAAGAAGCTCTAATCTCACTAGGATTTATAAAGTTGCTTTTCAATCTTTTGATTAAGCTGGGGCTGATTATACTTGTACTTTCGGTGTATCATATATTACCTTCGAGTTCTATTTTCTTCTTTATTCCGCTACTTTTATTGACAATGTTGTTTTTTGTGGCGATTGGTACTTTATTAGCGCCTATAGGGGTTTTATATGCCGACATAAGTCGTATGATCCCTATTGCGATGCAACTTCTTATGTATACATGTCCCGTATTGTATGTTCTTCCTAAAGAAGGTTTTTTACGTCAGATTATGATGTACAACCCACTTAGTTATTTTATAATTGATGTTAGAAATACATTAACTGGTTTTGATGTTGAACATTGGTTTTTTTGGTTGGGAGCTTTTGTTGTTACTGGGATAATGGCCTTGTTGGCAATGTTAGTTTATCGAGTTTCCATGCCAATAATTACTGAACGAATGAGTGCTTAAATTATGGGAGAAGTATTGATTAAAGCGGAAGGAGTTTCTAAAAAGTTTGCCAAGGACTTAAAACGTAGTTTGTATTACGGACTTGTTGATATGGCCAATGGTGTAATGGGGAAATCAAAAACTCGAAATTTACGAAAAGATGAGTTTTGGGCAGTGAGAGATTTAAATTTTGAAGTACGTCGTGGTGAATGTCTAGGATTAATAGGGCACAATGGTGCGGGTAAAAGTACGTTGCTCAAAATGTTGAACGGTCTTATATCTCCCGATGAAGGAACAATCACTATGAAAGGACGTATTGGTGCGCTGATTGAATTAGGTGCAGGGTTCAATACGGTATTGACAGGTCGTGAAAATATTTATAACAATGCAGCTGTTATTGGGTTTAGTAGAGAAGAAATTGATGCCAATTTGAAAGATATCATTGCGTTTTCAGAATTAGAAGAATTCATTGATATGCCTGTCAAAAACTATAGTTCTGGGATGAAAGTTCGTTTAGGATTTGCTATTGCTGCTCAATTGAAGCCAGATATTTTATTGATTGATGAAGTTCTTGCTGTTGGTGATTTAGGTTTTGTACTCAAATGTTTTAAAAAAATTGATCAGCTATTACCTCAAACGGCTTTAATATTTGTTTCCCATTCTATGCCTATGGTAGCGCGTATTTGTAACCAGATTGTTTTGATGGATCATGGAAAAACAGAGTACCAAGGTTTTGATATTCCCACAGGTATTGGATTGTATTACAATAAATTTTCAACGAGTGAGAATAGTGTATTGTTTGATGATGGTTCATTAGAAGTCTCTTCGTTTACCTTAAATGTTGATGAAAACAATACATTGAAAAGAGGTGAAGATTTGGTGGTCGTACTAAATTTTACTATTAAAAGCTCTAATGTACAACTCGTACCTTCGGTTTATTTGGAATTTAGAGACAAAGAGCAACGCCCTATCGCTGGAGCCATTGTAAAAGATAAAAAAGTCGAAATTATTAACAATGCTTTGCGTTACACGATTACAATCAAAAATATACCTTTTTCGTTGGGCTTATATTCAATTGACTTAACGGTTGGTAATTTTGAAACTAAAGAACCAATACTGAGAATCAATAATTTCTGTTCATTTCAAGTCGCAAGTACTACACAGATGTGGGTGCCTATTGAGTTGGATGCCAATTTCACTATAGAAAATCATACGGTATGATAAATGTTACAAAGACTTTCTTTCCTCCCATCAAGGAATACCAACAACAAGTTGCACGAATTTGGGCTAATGAATGGCTTACCAATCGCGGTGCTTTGGTTAAAGAATTAGAAGAGAAACTAAAAGAGTATCTTTCTGTTTCTAACATCTTGGTAATGAATAACGGAACTATTCCGATACAAATTGCCTTGAAAATTTTGGGTAATGGAGGAGAAATCATAACAACACCTTTTAGTTATGTAGCTACAACTGCGGCAATTGTTTGGGAAAATTGTACTCCGGTTTTTGTTGATATTGACCCTGAACATTTGACAATAGATGAGACAAAAATCGAAGCCGCAATTACACCTCGAACTACCTGTATTTTAGCCACTCATGTTTTTGGCAATCCTTGTCATGTGGAAGCTATTGAAGCAATCGCTCAAAAACATAATCTCCATGTTATTTACGATGCAGCCCATGCCTTTGGAGTTACATATAAAGGAAAATCAATTTTTACTTACGGTAATGTAAGTACCTGTAGCTTTCATGCTACTAAGTTATTTCATACAGGTGAAGGTGGCGCATTGTTTTGTGAGGATGACACATTACGGCATACCCTAACCTACAGTCATAATTTCGGACATAATGGTCCTCTTGATTTTCATGGATTAGGGATTAATGGAAAAATATCGGAGTTGCAAGGTGCCATGGGATTATCCGTTTTACCCTATATGCGAACCATACTTGAAGGACGAAAACGAGTAGTAGAGGGTTATGAAAAGTATTTGGATTTTTCAAATTTACAAACGTTAAAGGTGCGAGAAAATACTAATTGGAATTACAGTTATTATCCTGTGATTTTTGAAACAGAGGCACAACTTCTCAATGTACAAGCGGCTCTAAATGCAGTACAAATTTATCCGAGAAGGTATTTTTACCCCTCTCTAAATACAATCGAATATACCAAAGGCACCTCAATGCCTATTTCGGAAAGCATAGCAAGTCGGATTTTGTGTTTGCCATTATATGCTGAATTGAGTGATGATGAAGTGTATCGTATTTCAAATCTAATTTCGACCTCTAAATAATCTGGATATGTTAGATAGCTATTTTTTTATTCCTGGCGATAAGACCAAATATCTAGAAAAGATAGATTCGCTTACTGCAGATTATATTGTCATTGATTTGGAGGATTCAGTTGCCCAAAACAATAAACAAGTAGGTTTTGAAATGGTACGTTCTCTTACTTTTAAAAAGAATTTTTTTCTAAGAATTCCCTTTTTTGACTCTTGCTACTCAAAGGTTCAAATTCAGGATCTCATCACTCAATTTGAAGGGCAAATAGTATTGCCTAAAATAAATTCCTCGAAAGACGTTCGTCAAGTGGTAAAATGGGCAGAAGGAAAACCTCTACATATGATTGTTTTGATTGAAAATCCGAGCAGTTTTATTGCAACCAAAAAGATTCTTAAAAAATACAGTACACAAATTCAAGCGATTGGTTTTGGAACTCATGATTTTTGTTCACTAACAGGGATAAAACATTCTTTGGATTATTTGGCACATTATAAACGTGAATTAATTGTTTTATGCAAAGCATACCAAGTGGACTATTTGGATGGAGTGGATTTAAATTTACAGGATTTGAGTACATTCAAAACGGAATGTCTATTTGCTTTTCAAGCCGGGGCGACAGGGAAATTTTTAATTCATCCCAAACAGCTGGAGGCTTTTCATCAAATTGATTATTTAACACCTGCTGAAATTCAGCTATTGCAAAAAGTTTACACTCATGTTAAGGACATACCGAAAGATGCAATAGAAGTGTATACTATCGACGGGACGGTTTACGAAAAACCTCATATCCTTCGTATAAAAAAACTTATGGAAAAAATTCAACACAGCAATACTAACCTAAATACAAACGCTTATGGAAGCCAATAAAATGGGCCATTATTTTGAAGACTTCGTAATTGGCGAGGTCATTCAACATTGCCAATCCAAGACAATATTTGAATCTGATAATAATTTATTTTCTATGCTTACAATGAATCATCACCCTGTGCATACGAATTTAGATTATTGTCAAAGTAATCAACATGGACAAATTTTAGTGCCTGGGACCTTGGTGTTTTGCCTTGCGGTTCATTTAACAGTAATGGATGTCAGCGGAAAAGCTATAGCCAATTTAGCCTACGAAAATATAGACCATTTACATCCAACATTTATCAATGATACCCTATATAGTCGTACTACCGTTTTGGATAAAACCGAATCAAAGTCAAAAAATGATCGGGGAGTTATTTATGTTGAAACAGTCGGCTCTAATCAAAATGGAATAGATGTGATTCGTTTTCGTCGTAAAATTTTAATCAAAAAGAGAAATCATGGAGCATAAATTACTTTTGTTACGGAGCATGATGTTCGTACCTGGACATAATGATAAATTAATTGAATCGGCCGCAAAAAGTACTGCGGATGCTTTAATTTTTGATCTTGAAGATAGCGTGCAGCCTGAAAATAACAAATTGTTGGCACGTCAAAATATTGTTAAACATACTAAAAACCCCCAATTTGATCGGTTTCAAAAATTTGTTCGATTAAATGAAATTGAAACTTCCTTCTTTCTTCAAGATGTAATTCAAGTTACTGAAGCCAATATTGATGGATTTCTTTTGTCTAAAACGAATACAAAAGAAGATATTCTATATCTCGATAATTTATTAACTTCAATTGAGCGAGAACGAAATCTTGAAAAAGGAAAATTTTCTATCATACCTATACTTGAAAGTGCAATGTCAATTGTAAATATCAATGAAATTGCAACCGCTTCGTCACGGATTATTGCGTTAGGATTTGGTTCTGAAGATTATGTGTCCGATATTCAAGGTGTTCGTGATTTTGATACCAATACAAGTATTGCTTTTCCAAGAAGTTTAGTGCCTATTGTAGCTCGTGCTCATAAAATGGAAGCAATTGACGCAGCATATATCAAAGTTCATGATTTAGAGGGTTTAGCTAAGCATCTTGAAACGGGTAAGATACTTGGATATAGCGGAATGTGGGTTTTGCATCCGAAACAAAATGACTTGGTAAATGAAGTATTTTCTCCTACTGCACAAGAATACGAAGACTCCAAAAACTTTTTGCGACTTTATGCAGAAGCTCAGAAAATAAATAAAGGGGTAGCTATTATTGAAGGGAAATTCGTAGGACCTCCTTTGATTACCAAATCTAAAGATATTATCGCTCGTGTGGAGCTAATCGAAAAAAGACGTCAAATGTTCAACGACTAGATTATGGAAAAAGTTATAATTATTGGAGGTAAAAGTTCAGCTACACTCATTGCAGATTATATTTACGATGCACAACACAAATATGGTATGCCAATAGAATGTATTGGTTTTGCTTATAATGATTTACCTGTGGGTACAGATATCAATGGATTTCCAGTTCTTTCGAGAGTAGAAGATGTTTACGATAATTACAAAGATGATCCTCAAGTTAAATTTATCTTTCAATCCTATAACATTCAATCCATGCAAGAAACGATAGACTATAAGGATAGTTTAGGAATACCTCTAGATCGTTACTGTACATTTATTCATCCAAGTTGTATGATTGCTCGAAGTGCAACGATAGGAGTTGGAACAATAATCTTAGCTCATTCAGTCGTAAATCCAAAAGCTAAAGTAGGTCAATTTAATTCCTTTATGAGTGGAGTAACGATTGGTCACGATGCAGTTGTAGGTAATTATAATTTAGTAGCAACTCAAGCTATTGTAGCAAATGTAATTATGGGTGATCGAAATTTCATTGGTATAAATGCAACTACCAATAATAAAATTACCATTGGGGATGATTGTATGATCGGTATGGCTTCCAATGTCGTAAAAGATGTCCCCTCAGGTACAAAGTGTTTTGGTAATCCTGCAAAACCAGTGGACACTCCTAAACGATTACGTTAGTTAAAAAAAAAGTAATGGATTGCAAAGTTTCAATATGTTGCTTAACCTTTAATCATGCTGCTTATCTTGAAAAATGTTTGCAGGGATTTTTAATGCAACAATGTAATTTTACCTTTGAAGTACTTATTCATGAGGACGCTTCAACCGATGAAACAGCTTCAATACTTAAAAAATATGAAGCGCAATATCCTAATATAATTAAGCCCATTTATCAAACAGAAAATCAATTTAAAAAGGGAATTTCACCAACAATTCGATTCAATTTCCCAAGATGTAAAGGCGAATATATTGCATTTTGTGAAGGCGATGATTATTGGACCGACCCATATAAATTGCAAAAACAGGTTGATTTTTTAGAGAGTCACCCTGAGTATAGTATATGTTGGACGCATTATATGGAAGAAAAAGAAAATACATCAGCTCCACTTTTCTATCCTGATTGGAGGCATCAAATTGACCCCAATCAACCAATTAGTTTTGATTTAAATACAATTTTTACACCATATTGTACATACACGGTTACGGCTATTTTTCGTACAAAATGTTTAGATTTTTCATTGATTGAAAAACTCAAATACTTTAAGGACAATACTTTATATGCATTATGCCTTTCCTCAGGAAAAGGGATGTTATTGCCTATTACCACAGCGGTATATCGAATGCATGAGGGTGGGATTTATTCACAAGTATCACAGTTTAAACAAGCTTTAAGTAACTATTTAAACTTTAAAGAAATTATTAATGAAATACCCGGTTGTCAAAATCAAAATTTTAGTTACAAACGAAATTTTTTCCTCATGAAAGCTATTGAGTTAGCTCCGAGTTTACGTGAAAAAATAGTTTGGAACTTACTTTTTGATGTATACCATTTTTTTGGATGGAAGAGTGCTTTGAAGTTGGGTCTTAATAAATTTTTGAAATGAGCGTAACACCGCAAATGATAAACATTCCTATGTCAACTCCCAAAATATCGGTCATGATTCCCACGTACAACTGTGCGGGTTTGTTGCGTAAAACCTTAGCCTCGGTGTTGGAGCAGGATTTGGGACCCGAGCTTATGCAGATTGAAGTGATCGACGACTGCTCCACCGATCATCCGGAGCAGGTGGTCGCCGAACTAGGGAAGGGGCGGGTGACGTTTTTTCAGCAACCGCACAATGTGAAGCATGTGAAAAATTTTCAAACAGCTTTGTCCCGCGCCCAAGGGGAAATCATTCACTTGCTGCACGGCGATGATTTTGTGCTGCCTGGATTTTATACCCAAATGTTGGAGATGTATACGCAGTTCCCCGAAATCAAAGCTTGTTTTACACAAAATCACGTAGTTGATAGCGACCATCGCATTATTCATACAGCCAAAAAAATTCAAGAACACAACGGTATTATTCCGAATTTTTTTGAAATGCAAGTCGCCGATCAATACATTCAAACGCCTTCTATTACCGTCAAAAAAGAGGTGTATGCAACGCTAGGTACCTTTAATCCTTCCTTAAGTTGGACCGAAGATTGGGAAATGTGGGCGCGTATTGCCAAGCATTATCCCATAGGGTATATTGCGCAACCCTTGGCTTGTTACCGGGTACACACCCATTCCAGTACGTCTATGAAGTCGATTCAAGGCGAAAATATCAACGATTTGAAACGCATCAAAGTCGTACTCAAAGGCCATTGTGATACTGAGGATTTGCGCGAAAAAGTGGAACACTCTCTCAACCGAATCATTTTTGATTATGCATTGAAAAATTACCTCGCGGCATTGAAAGTGGCCAAAAAGTATGCTTTACGGAATTTAAAAACCTGTATCGCCTATGCGCCCAATTGGAAAACCCGTTGGTATTATATCGTCGTTTATTGTAAAATCGCAATTCGTTCCTAACATGCGCATCGAACAACTCACCTTTACGCGTTTTATCGCGGCGTTACTCATCATCATCTTTCATTTTGCGCGTCAAGTGCCCCCGTTTGATCATCCAACCGTGGCGCCTTGGGTGTTGCAAATGAATGCTTCGGTGAGTTATTTTTACTTGCTTTCGGGGTTTATAATGGTGATTTCGTATGGTCATGTGCGCCATTTGAATTGGTTGAACTACATGCAAAATCGGGTGGCCCGGGTGTATCCGGTGTATCTCCTCGGATTTTTTGCCATGCTTTTATTGCCCTTACTAAAGTGGGATGTCAATATTTTTAGGGTGTTCTTTGGTCTTACCCTTACCCAATCGTGGGTGCCCGGTTATGCCATGACCTATAATTTTCCAGGGTGGTCGGTTTCGGTGGAATTTTTCTTCTATGCCGTTTTTCCTTTTTTGCTCAACTATGGCTACCATCGCTATCGGTTTAAGACGTTGTTGATAGGCGGGTTGCTTTTGTTTATCGTTTCTCAAGTCGTTTTTCATTATGCGCTTCAGTCGCCCTTTTACCAGGGCGATCGAACACCTAGCCACGATATTTTATTTTACGGGCCTTATATGCATTTGAATGAATTTGTATTGGGCAATATCGCAGGGTTCTATTTTCTGGCACAGGGTAAAAAACTTCAAGGCAATTACGACATTTGGATACTCGTGCTCCTTCTTGCCCTTGTGCTTGCGATCCATTTTTTACCGTTTTTGAATTTCCATAACGGATTATTAGCCCCACTGTTTTTACCCCTCATTGTATTGCTTGCCGCCAATACCGGAAAGATTACCCGCTGGTTTTCGCACCGTTTGCCCGTATTTTTGGGGGAAATCAGTTACAGTATGTACATTCTACAATTGCCCGTTTTTTATTACCTCAAGCCGCTTGATTTGGGTTCCCCGGTACTTACTTTTTGGGTAAAAGTTATCCTCCACATTGGAATTTGTAGCGTGTGCTTTATAGCCGTAGAGAAACCCATGCGGCAGTGGATAAAAAATATAAATTTCAAACGATTTTCACGATGATACGAGGTTTGATGCAATCGTTTTTCCGTCGTTGCCCTCAGGTAGAATTTGCCTATTGGGCTTGGCGTACCCGAGCGCAACGTGCGGGTCTACCTCGTTATCGCGTCCTTTCCTTAGAAGAAACGATTCGCCTCATTGCCCAAGAACAAAAAAGTATTACCCGTTATGGCGATGGCGAATTCAATAATATTTTAAAAGTCTCCAAACCGCATTATCAAGCCAATGACGATCGTTTGGGACGTATTTTGCAAGAGGCCTTGACGGCTGAACGCGATGACCTTATTGTCGCTATTCCCGGGCCCTTACATTCTTTGGAAGGCGAACAGCTGTCGTCCAAGTATTTTTGGGTACGGTATTTAAATACCCATGGGGCTAAATTAAAATCGTTATTACATCCTCAACGGTTGTATGGCAATGCAGGGATTTCCAGATTTTATTTAGGTCTCGAAGATAAAAATCGCGCGTTTCATTTGGCACAACAACTCAAAACGATTTGGGAAAAACGCGAAGTGCTGGTGGTAGAAGGCGAATTTTCACGCTTGGGGGTTGGCAATGATTTGTTTGCCAATGCCGCTTCCTTACACCGTATTTTGGGACCCTCAACCAATGCTTTTGTACACTACGATGCTATTCTTGAAGCTGCCGTACAGCATGGGAAAGACAAATTGATTTTATTGGCCTTAGGACCTACTGCCACGGCTATGAGTTATGACTTGGCGTGTCGGGGTTGTTGGGCCGTTGATATCGGGCATGTCGATGTTGAATATATGTGGATGTTGCAAAAAGCAACGCATAAAATCCCGCTGGAGGGCCGCTTTGTGAGTGAAACCTCCGAGCAAGCAGATTATGCTATTCCTGCGGCTTACCGCGAATCGTATGAGCAAAGTATACTAATGAAAATAGGAGTGTAAAATGCAGTTGTCTATCGTCATCCCGGTCTATAACGTAGCGTCCTATTTGGAGGCATGCTTGACCAGTGTAACCCAGTACAAAGGGCCGCTCGAAATCATTGCAGTCAACGATGGCGCTACCGATGATTCGCCAGCGATTTTGTCGCGATGGGCTGCCCAAGACCACCGCATACGAATCCTTACGCGCGAAAATGGCGGGTTGAGTGCCGCCCGAAACACCGGTTTGGAAGCGGCCACTGGCGACTATATTTGGTTTGTCGATAGCGACGATTGGATCGCACCGCAAGCGCTTTCGATTTTGATAGAGGCCATCGAACGGCAACCTGCTCAAATGATTGCTTTTTCCCATATCGATTATTGGGAAGCTACCGATACTTATTCGGAGGCCCAATACTTGCAGTCCATTCCGCTTTGTTCGGGACGGGAGTTTATACTACAGTCCCATTTCTTTTTTACGGGAGCTTGGAGTTTTTTGTACCAACGTTCGTTGTTTACAGCGCAAGGATTTCGCTTCAAAGAAGGACAATTGCATGAAGATGATTATTTGAACTTTTCGTTGTTTGGAAAAGTGACGGAAATCTACAAATTGCCACAAGCCTTGTATTATTACCGACGTCGCCCGGGGAGTATTATTACCTCGACACAATATGAAAATGTTGCCAAGCGAATTCGGTCGTATCTGAATTTAATTCAGCTTCTGCGTGGGATTACCGATTTGGATGCCTCGTTTTTGCAACAAAAATGCGAAGCCTACGAACGTAATCTTTTCGGTTTATTGGAAAAGTATTTAAAAACATCCGATACCCCAGAACGACAGCTGGCTTTAGTGCAAGAAATCAAGGCAGTACTCCCAAAGCGCAAGCTGACAGGGGATGCCTTTCGCCATTCCAAATGGAAATGGTTGTTGAAACTTATGTATAATTATTCCTCCAAGGGATATGTAACCCTGGTGTCTTGGCGATGAGTTTACGATTGAGTATTATTGTCCCTGTTTATAATGTGGAGCCCTATTTGGAGTCCTGTCTTCAATCGATAGTGACGCAATCGCTTTCTCCTTCTGATTATGAAGTGCTGGTCATTAACGACGGTTCCCCCGACGGCTGTGCGGCCATTCTAGATCGCTATGCCCAAAGGTATCCACAAATCATTGCCCTACATCAAGAAAATCAAGGAGTGTCAGCCGCTCGGAATGCCGGATTGGATCGGGCCCGTGGTCGTGTGATTACCTTTGTCGATTCGGATGATGCTCTTGAACCCAACAGTTTGCATGCTGTTTTGGAACGCTTTGAAGCAGCCGATTTGGATGTTTTGTATACCCATATTCAAGCCGTCGATGAAACACAACAACCCCGCGGTTTGGATTGGACAACCGGAGAAGATAATGTTGTTTGCGATGGTTTTTCTCATCCAAGACGTTCTTTTCCAGCTACGTTTTATCGTGCATCGTGTGTAGGGACTATTCGCTTTCCCCATGGAATTCCCATTGGAGAGGATACGGTTTTTAATTTAAAAGTTCAAGCGTTTGCGCAACGCGTCAGTTACTGTTCGCTTCCGTATTATCGGTATTTGCTTCGGGGCAATTCGGCCACCAAAGCAGTTAAAACAGATAAAGCCTATCGCGGTTTTCGGAAGGCGTTGGATGAAATTGTAGACTTTCAAAAAGCCCATTTTTTGGAGCATAAAGAGGCCTCACACTATTTTGACGCCCAACTTTTACTGTTCCTCGATCGAATCGCAATGCATCATTTGGTGTATTCGCTAAAGGCTAGTTATTTTAACGATATTACCCGTTGGGTGCGGGAACATCAGAAGGAATCCCTTTTGGTGCAATTGTCGGCAACCTATCCAGCGATTCACCGTCCGTATGTCGTTTTTTGGCTCATTCAACACGGTTTACGATGGAAGCAACGCCTACGTACGTTGTTGTGACGCCTAAAGCAATACCTTTTGCCTCGAAATAAAAAATGAAGTTGAATCCGACCCACGGTAATTTGTATCTTTACCCGACGGTCAAAAAATAGTATACGTGCTCGTTAGTATTCTCATACCGGTATATAATGCGGCTTCCCACTTGGCCTCTTGTTGGGCTACGTTGGAGGCGCAAACCCTTACCGATTTTGAAGCCGTATTTGTGAATGACGGTTCAACCGATGCTACCGAACAAATGCTTCAGGAAAAGGTAACACGCGAGCCCCGTTTTCGTGTAATTTCGCAGTCCAATCAAGGCGTGAGTGCCGCCCGAAATACCGGAATTGCGTTAGCTCAAGGCGACTACATTGCTTTTATGGATGTCGACGATACCTTGGCCCCCGATTTTTTGGAACAATTGTTATCGGCCGCCAAAAATTACGATTGTGAAGTGGTTTTTTCAGGTTTTCAGCGCGAATTGCAGGGCCAATGGTATGCAGAAGTTCCGCCTTTGCCCTTGCATAAAAAGTTCGATACAGCACTAATTCGCCAAGAGGTTTGGCCCGCCTATTTACGAAGCAATCAGTTGAATTCGGTGTGCAACAAATTGTTCGCCCGTGCGCTGGTACAATCGATACGTTTTCCCGTAGGGCAGGCGTTGGGAGAAGATGGTGTGTTTGGTCGGCAAGTAGTTTCGCAAGCCCAATCGCTGGTAGTTTTGGACTATTGTGGGTATTTTTACCGAGAAGTAGCCGGAAGTGCTACCCGTAATCTTTTGAAGCACGACTATTTTCAAGCGGCTTTGCACGATTACGAGTCGCCTACGGGTTGGGAATCGCTCCCGAATTACAAGGCCTTACAGTCCGAAAAGTTCCTTCGTCAAGTGTTGATGTGTTTGGGCTTGTATACCAAAAAAGCGAATGGATTGTCGTTTTGGGCGCAATGGCGTACCTTACGAAAATTGGCACATCATGCGGCGGTAAAACAAGCCTTGAGCGAAGTGCCTGAGTCGTTTGTAGCGCGCCAATCGCGTTTTTATCAAACGGTTTTATCCTTATTGAAAAAGAAACAAGTAGGGCTGCTATTTTTGGCCTTACGGTATAGTCATTATAAAAATAAAACGAAATAAATTGAAAGTACTCTTATTTTATCACGGTGGAAGTTTAAATCGCGGTTGTGAGGCTATAGTGCGCTCTGCCGTTGGTATTATTCAAAAAAGTATGCCCGAAGCGCACCTTGGATTGGCCTCTATGGCTCCCGATACCGATCGCCTTTTTGAGGGGACGCTAACGATTCATGATGTACGACGAACAACCATAGCCAAATATTCGCTTCCCTGGTTGAAGAGTGCGCTGTCGGTCAAGTTGTTTGGCGATGATTCGCCGATGCACCGCTATCAAAATGAAGCTTTGCTGGCCTTAATTCCGCAGTACGATTTGTTTTTATCGATTGGTGGAGATAACTATTGCTACGGTGAGCAACCGTGGTTGTATGTGGTGGACCGAGAAATCAAAAAAGCGGGAAAAAAATTAATTCTTTGGGGCGCATCGATAGGTCCGGAGGATTTGTCTCCCGCGAAGGTGTCCGACCTAAAGCAGTTTGATTTGTTGTTGGTTCGGGAGACGCTCACCCAAGCCGCACTTCAAGAAGCGGGGATTCCCAATGTACAGTTGTGTGCCGATGGCGCATTTACCATGGAGAAAGAGTTATTGCCTCTGCCCGAAGGTTGGTTGGAGGGAAATACGCTAGGATTCAATTACAGTCCCCTCGTATGGCAACGCAATCCACAATCGAAAGCAGCGGCCTTGGCCTTGGTACAACACATTTTAGCGACTACCGATATGGCTGTTTGTTTGACGCCTCACGTAATTATTCCTGGAAATGATGATTATGCGGTTTTGGAGGAATTCAAATCTCATTTTTCATCCGAACCGCGGGTTATTTTGTTGCCCAATACGCTCAATGCGATTCAATACAAAGGCTATATAGCTCGTATGCGCTTTTTTATTGGTGCTCGAACCCATGCAACGATTGCGGCCTATTCCAATTATGTGCCTACCTTAGTCTTAGGCTACAGTATCAAATCAAAAGGGATTGCCAAGGATTTGTTTGGCTACGAACGCATGGTTTTATCGATTGATCAGATAGCTGATACCGACTTGCTGATTGCTCAATTTGATGCTTTACTTCGTGAAGAAAATGAACTCCGTCATGCGTTGATGCAACGTATACCCGAGATTCAAGCGCTGTCGTGGTCGGCGGGTGATGCTTTGAAACGTCTGTAATATGAAAAAGAAGTTGCTGTTTATCATTCCGGGCTTACACATGGGCGGTGCTGAAAAGGCGCTAATTAATTTATTGAAAAAGCTGGATAAAGAACAGTACGACCTTCATTTGTGGGTTTTTGATCCTTCGGGGGTTTTGATGCCTGAGGTACCCCAAAACGTTACAATTTGGCATGCGGGTCCACAATTTGCTCAATTTTCCAAAGGATTAGTGCGCTCCACGCTGTATTGGTTGTTGCGCTTTCAGTGGCTTTCGGTGGTTTACCGTCTATGGTTTACTTGGCTATCCAAACGCTATCCCGTCAACCAAGCCGAGCAGTACAGTTGGAAAGCCCTACGGAAATTTCTTGCTCCGCCTACCACTACTTTTGATGTGGCCATCGGATTTTTGGAAAAAACCTCCATTTACGCCTGTGTCGATTGCATTTCGGCGCCTAAAAAGATTGGATTCATTCGGATCGATTACACCTTTTTGAATTTGGATAAAACCTTTGACGAGGCTTATTTTAAACAATTGGATTATTTGTGTGCCAACGGTACCCTATCGGAGGGCGTTTTACATCGCGAATTTCCGACCTTGTCCTCGCGCATTCGTTGTGTTGAAAATGTCACGTTTCCCGAAACCATTTGGGAGCGTTCCCGAGCCGAACAAGTCATCGATCCGAAGGAAGTCAGCTTGGTTACCGTGGGACGATTGGAGGCTCAAAAAGGGTATTTTTTAGCCTTGGAAGCCTGTAAAATCTTGGTAGAACGTGGTATTCCCGTGCGTTGGTACATCATCGGCGAGGGGAGTGAACGTCAGAAGTTGGAACCTCAAATAGCTGCGTATCAGCTCACCCATCATTTTATTTTAGTAGGACGCTTAGAAAATCCGTATCCCTACATGCAACAATGTTCGGTCTATGTACAGACTTCTTTATATGAAGGCAAAAGCAATACGGTTAATGAAGCCAAGATTTTGAGAAAGCCAATTGTGGTTACCGATTTTGATGTGGTTTTTGAGCAAATTACTTCGGGCGTCAACGGAATTATTGTTGCCAAACAACCCGAAGCGATTGCAGATGCCCTTATTGAAGTGCTGCATTCGCCCGAATTACAGCAAAAACTGACCGACCAATTGGCACAAGAAAGTCAGCGGTATGGCAAAGAAATAGAACAGTTTACGGCTTTATTGGCTCCGTAAGTTTTAACGAATGTAACATAAAGATATACGGTTGGGTATGCGAAAAAAGAAGGTTTTGTTTGTGATCAATAATCTATCGGCGGGTGGCGCTGAAAAAGCCTTAGTTTCTCTACTGCACGAATGGGATTATTCGCGCTATGACGTAGATTTATTGTTGTTTTCGCATTCGGGTTTGTTTTTGGATCAAGTCCCCAATACGGTGCGCTTGCTCCCCGAACCCTATGGGTTTCGATTTTTTGACATGCCCATCGCCCAAGTAGTACGCCATGCGTTGACTCATTTTGATTTTGGCCCTTTGTGGGCGCGCATGCGCATGAAAAAAGCCTTACGCGGATCGTATCCTGCCACGGTGCGCGAGCAATTGACTTGGCCGTGTATTGCTCCGGTCATTCCGCCCTTGGACGAACCCTACGATGCCGCTATTGCCTATTTGCAAAAAACACCCATATACTACATCGTCGAAAAGGTACATGCGCCGGTGAAAATTGGATTTATTCATAACGATTACCAGCATTTGCAACTCCGAGCGGCTTTCGATCGGCCTTATTTTGAGCAATTGCAGGTATTGGCTTCGATTTCGGAATCCTGTGTTCACATTTTAAAAGAAACCTTTCCCGACCTCAGTTCGCATATTCATTTGAAATACAATATGATTTCAAAATCGATGATTCAACGTTTGGCGGAAGCCCCCATAACCGAGGAATTCGACGGACATACGGTATTGAGTATTGGACGCTTACAGTCGCAAAAAGCCTTTGATCAGGCTATTGAGAGTTGTGCTTTGTTGGTGGCCAAAGGCTATCGCTTTCGTTGGTATATTATCGGGGAAGGTCCCGATCGTCCGCTGCTGGAAGAAAAGATCAAAGCCTATGGTTTGGAACAGATTTTTATCCTTTTGGGGTTACGCGCCAATCCCTATCCATACTTACAAAAGGCTACTCTTTATGCCCAACCTTCGCGTTATGAAGGTAAATCGATTGCTATTGATGAGGCTAAAGTTTTAGGCAAACCTATCGTTGTAACCCATTATCCCTCGGCGACCGATCAAATTACACATGGGGTTAACGGACTCATTGCGGAGATGTCTCCAGAGGCGGTGGCAGAAACTATAGCGCAGTTGTTGGACGATGCGGCGCTACGTTCACAACTTGCGGAAAACCTTCGGCAGGAAGCTGCGGTGGGAAAAGAAGAACTTACTAAATTGTACCACTGGATAGAAACTACCACTCTATGATGCTATTGCTCTCTATATTACTCGCTATTGCGTTGGTTTTTCTTGCAGTCGATGCGTTACACCATCTGTATGTATGGCAAAGTCGTATCAAAATTGGACGCTTACAGGATGAACCCTGGCAAGAAGCCGTTCAAAAGCGCGCCTTGCGGTGGTTGTATCATACGCCTACTGCCAAGTTGACCGATCAGAGTCGTTTGATTTTGTGGGATATGCTTCGCGGGAATTATTCGCGTTCGACCATACAAGTTTGGCAAAAAGCGTCCTTGTTAATCGGGTTGACCGATGTGGCGGTGCGTAACCAAGACAAGGCCTTGCAAGCCGAGCTTAGTCGTTTTGTAGCCGGATTGTTTACCCCTCAAGGGACTTGGAAGACTCCTCCGAAAGAATCGGATTGGATAATGCTCTCGCATGCGGTGATTCGTATCCCGTGGATCGACGTGACGCGCTATCAACCTGCCTTTGAGGAGTCGTTGGCGTTATTGCATTCGCTAAAAGGAGAAGATGGTACTGTCGCCTACAAAGCACACATGCGTGGGTATCGTTTTGTGGATACGATAGGATTTATATGTCCGTTTTTGGCGGTTTATGCACAAAAGTTTAACAATGAAGCTGCCCTGACTTTGGCACTCGACCAATGGGGGTTGTTTTACCAAAATGGGATGATGACCGGCGGAGGCATTCCTTGCCATACCTATCATGTGGCGACCAAAATTCCAGTGGGATTGTTTGGTTGGGGCCGTGGATTGGGCTGGTATAGCTATGGATTGTTGGAATTGTACCATGCCCTTCCGGAGGGACATGCCCGTCAGCAGGAATTGGAAAAGGCGTTGCGAGCTTTCGTTGACGCGGCCTTACCTTTTCAGCATGCCGATGGGAGTTGGAGTTGGTTGATTTTTGACGCGAAAGCGCGAAAGGATTCGTCTATCACCGCAGTTATGGGGTGGACGCTCTCGCATTTGCCTCTTTCCTTACAAACGGAAGCCACCGTGAAAGCGGCGCTATTGGCACGCCGCTATTTACAAAAAGTGACCCGTCGCGATGGGGCAATTGATTTTTCACAGGGGGATACCAAAGGGATAGGCGTCTATGCCCAAACGTTTGAGGTATTGCCGTTTACTCAAGGTTTTGCGTTGCGATTTTAGGTATGATGTTACGATTTAAAATACTCCTTCGACACTTGTTGAGCATTCGTATTGTAAACGTATTGCTGTTGTTGCGTTTGCGTGGAAATCGCAGCCAGGGATTGTTTATTCCTCAGGGGAAATGTTATCTAGGGATTCATCCCAATGCACAGCTACATGTTGAAAAAGGGGTGTTCTTTTTAAGTAAGTTTATGCGTAAACCCGAGCCTTATGTGGGAGTTTTAAAAATGGGCGACGCCGCTACTCTCAAGGTAGAAGATGATTTTATTATTTACCCAGGACATCATATTGTGGTTATGGAGAATGCCACCCTTTGTTTAGGTAGTGGTTATATTAATCGCAATGCACGAATTCATTGTTTTCAAGAAATTGTTATCGGAAAAGGAGTGGCTATTTCTGAGCATGTTACCCTTTGGGATACTGATGCTCATGCCATTATAGGTAAGGAATCTACGATGACGCAACCGATTCGCATTGGAGATCATGTTTGGATTGGGGCTAATGTCACCATTTTAAAAGGAGTAACCATTGGTGAAGGGGCTGTAATTGCTGCGGGATCGGTAGTTACTCGTTCAATTCCTCCATATTGTTTGGCTGGGGGAGTTCCAGCCAAAGTAATTCAAGAAAATATCCAATGGAAGTAAAGCCGCGCTTACTTTATATCACCAACGGAATCGATGGTTCGGGAGGACTCGAGCGGGTACTTTCATTGAAAGCCTCTTGGTTGGCCGATACCCAAGGCTATGAGGTGCATATTTTGGTGCTGAATGAAGCCTATCAACACCCTTTTTTTTCCTTTAGTTCCAAGATTATTTTTCATTCCATACGAGTAGGAGGAAATCCTATAGCGTATTGGCGTGCCTATTCCAAAGGTTTGATCTCCCAAGTGGAGGCGATTCAGCCCCAATTGATTTTGGTATGCGATGATGGATTTAAAGCATTTTTGACTCCTCTTTTTTTAAAAAAACGAGCGCCGTTGCTGTATGAACGTCATGTTTCACGTGCGGTATTTACAGGAACACAAAAGGGGTTGTTATCACGCCTTTTTAAGCGCATTCAAGCACAACTTATTACGTTTTTGGCGGCACGGTTTGACCGTTTTGTGGTGTTGACGGATAGTAATCGCGAGGAATGGCCGATTTCAAATTTGACCGTCATACCCAATCCCTTGCCTTTTTATCCTGATTCCGTATCGCGTCAACGGGAGAAGGTTGTGCTGGCGGTGGGGAAGCAATCGTATCAAAAAGGTTACGATATGTTACTTCATGCTTGGGCTCAAATTGCCGCTGATTATCCCGATTGGCGTTTGGAGGTGTATGGTAAATTGGATGCAAGTCAAGGATTGGAAGGCCTCGCTGATGCCTTGCAAATAGGTTCATCGGTACATTTTTATCCCCCCCAAAAAGCAATCGCTACGCAATACGAAAAGGCATCCCTTTATGTCATGTCTTCCCGTTACGAAGGATTTGGTATGGTATTAATTGAGGCTATGGCGCATGGGTTACCCTGTGTGACTTTTGATTGTCCCTATGGCCCCAGCGATTTGGTGCAACACGAAACAACGGGCTTGGTCATTCCTCCGGGCGATGTTACTGCTTTGGCGCAAGGAATGGCCCGCTTGATGGGCGATGTTTCTTTACGAGAGGCCTGGGGTACAAACGCACGAACTTACGTCACAAAATATGCTATGGATACCGTTGGGCAGCAATGGATTGCCTTATTTGAATCAGTAGTTGGCGCTAAAAAATTAGACAAAAAGGGATAAAATGAAAGTGCTTTTTACCACAGATCAGATATATAAACACGGCGGTATTGAAAAAGTGATGGCGCTCAAGGCCAATTATTTTGCCCGTAGCTTAGGATATTCGGTTACTATTTTAACCACTGAGCAAATGGGTAAAGCGCCCTGTTACCCCTTAGATCCATCGATATCTCTTATTGATTTAGAGCTCAATTATGTGCGCCATAAATCGTATTTCCATCCCGTCAATTTTTTTCGGGTGTTTACACATTATCGGCGATGGCACAAAGCCCTGCAAACTTGTACTCCCGATGTAGTGGTGGTTTGTAACTATGCTTTTGATTTTTTTTGGACCCCGTTTCGCGTTGGCTCTCAGGTAAAAACCATTAAAGAATACCACTCTTCCCGCTTTTACTACCATCAAAGTCGCCAAAAGGCTTCAATTTTTCGTCGCTTATGGGATCGATTTTATGGCTATTTTGAATCAAAATACACAAAAGTTGTGGTGTTGAATCCCGATGAAGTGGCGTTTTATCCCCAAGCACAAACGGTTGTGATTCCGAATCCCATGGCACGTTTCCCTCAACAAGCGTCTCTCAAGGCAACAAAGGCTATAGCCGCGGGACGTATAGCCCCCGTGAAAGGTTTTGAACGTATGATTGCCCTGTGGCGTGACGTAGTGGTGCAGAATCCGGAGTGGCAATTGGATATTTATGGCGAAGGAGAACCCGAGTATATCGCCCAGTTGCAGCAGTTGATTCAACACTATCAGCTGGATCAACATGTTTTTTTTAAAACCCCTGTTCCTAGTTTACAGCCGGTTTTATTGGACTATTCCTTTTATCTAATGACTTCATGGACCGAGTGTTTTCCAATGGTTTTGCTGGAAGCGTTAAGTGTAGGGTTGCCCATTTTGGCTTACGATAGTCCCACAGGTCCGAGGCATATTGTTACCCACGAGGAGGATGGATTTTTGGCTCCCGACGGCGATAGTGCTACTATGCTTAAAAATATTACTTTTGTGATTCACAATGCCCATGAACGACAAGCTATGGGGGCTCGCGCCTACCAGCATAGTAGTCGTTTTGAATTGCCCGTTGTTATGGCATCTTGGCAAACTCTAATCGAAAAAAAAGGATAAATTCTTGAATACACTCGTCCCGTTACCGATATACACCGACTTGTTTTACCATTTTACTTTGGTGATTTGTATTCTTGTGATTTTCAACTGTTTTACCCGGGATATAGCCTTAACTTCCAACCGAAAATTTATTTCAGGGATGGCTTTCCTCGTGTTTGGATTGGTGTTGTTGCACATGGGCTTACGTCCAGTCAACTACCGGTTTGGGGATATGATTCTCTACTACGCCGAGTTTTTAAATATCATGAATGGTAATCCCCCAAAGGGAAAAGTGGAGTATTTGTTTGAATCCATGATGGTTTTTTTTGCTGGTTTTCGGGCGCCCAATCTATTCTTTTTTACCTGTGCTGCCTTATATATTATCCCGTTATACATCGCGTGTAAACGTTTTTTTCAAGATTATTGGGGCTATGCCTTTTTGATGTTGGTGTTTTCGTTTACCTTTTGGCCCTATGGGGTGAATGGGATTCGCAATGGCATCGCGGCTTCTCTTTTTTTATTGGGGTTGTCTGAACCCAAAACCTATCGAAAGTACATCTGGTTTATTATTGCCTTATTTTTTCATAAGTCCTTAATTTTACCTCTTATCGCATTTGTTGTAACGTCCTATTACCGAAACATTAAAATGTATTATGCCTTTTGGGTGCTTTCGATTCCCGTGTCCTTGGCGTTGGGAAGTGTATTAGAAGGATTTTTCCTGGGATTAGGTTTGAGTGAAGACCAACGTTTGAATGTGTATTTAGGAGAATTTAATCAAGCCAATGAAGGGGTGGAATTGAAAATAGGTTTTCGCTGGGATTTTATTCTATTTAGTGCCATGGCAGTTCTTTCGAGCGCTTATTTTATTTTTAAAGAAAAAATGCAAGATGCCGTATTTCAGCAACTCACATCGGTCTACTTGTTGGCAAACGGATTCTGGATTTTGATCATTCGTGCCAACTACTCCAATCGATTTGCCTATTTATCTTGGTTTATGATGGGGTTGTTGTTGGTTTATCCGTTGTTGAAATACCAATTTTATAAAAATCAAAATAGCGTTTTAGGCGCCATTATCCTTTTTTATTTTCTATTTGGGTATTTCTTAAATGTCGTTTTGGTATGAAAAAAACAATTACAGTATTTACGCCCACTTTCAATAGGGCCTACTGTTTGGGACAGCTTTATCAAAGTTTGTTGCGGCAAACAGCCTCCGATTTTTGTTGGCTCATCGTTGATGATGGTTCGTCAGATACTACGAAGGATTTAGTAGCGGGATGGATTGCCGAGCAAAAAATACCGATTACCTATCTTTATCAAACCAACCAAGGAATGCATGGAGCGCATAATACCGCTTATGCTCACATCGAAACACCCTATAATGTTTGTATTGATTCGGATGATTATATGCCCGATGATGCTATAGCTCAAATTTTAGCCCACCTTCCCCAACTCGAAGCGTCGGATTGTGCTGGGATGATTGGTTTGGATTGTGATCCCCAAGGGAAGCTCATCGGAACGGCTATTCCGGAGCATTGGGAGCGCGGCACCTTAAATGATTTGTATCGAAAAGGGGTTATTGGCGATAAAAAAGTGGTCTTAAAAACACAAGTGGCACGACAGTTTTCCCCATATCCTATCTATCCGGGGGAAAAGTTGGTCCCACTCGGAACACTTTACCTACAAATCGATCAGCACTATACTTGGTTGTACACGAATGCCATTTTATGTGTGGTCGAATACCAACCCGATGGATCTTCGAATACGATTCTGAAACAATATAAAGTGAGTCCCCGAGGCTTTGGCCACGCCCGATTACTCCGTTTACGCTATCCCGATTCGTTGGCCAACCATTTTAAACAAGCCATGCATTTGGTTTCCTCGGCTTTATTTTCTCGTGATTTTTCTCTTCTGACCAAGAGTTCTAGGCCAATACTGACATTTTTGGCCTTCCTTCCGGGTTGTGCTTTACATGCTTATATTCGTTTTAAAACCCGTTAACTATGCGCATTCTTCAAGTCATCAACGGATTGGGTACGGGAGGCGCGGAGAAGTTAGTCGTTGATATGATCATGGCACTTCAACAACGCGGAATTACAGTTGATCTTTTGTTGTTGAACGGCTCGGAAACGCCTTTTCTTACCCATTTACAATCCATTAGTACCGGTAAGATTATTGATTTGGGTCGGACTTCAGTATACCATCCGAAGTTGTTGTTTGCGCTTGGGCCCCATCTCAAAGCCTACGATGTTATCCATGTGCATTTGTTTCCTGCGTTGTACTGGGCGGCTTTGGCAACGCTATTGCCCGGGACGTTTCCACCTTTGGTATATACCGAACATAGTACACACAACAAGCGGCGCGACCGTTGGCTATTTCGATTCGTTGACCGTTGGCTTTATGCGCGCTATCGTCGTGTTGTAGCCATAACTCCATTGGTGAAAACCAATTTACAAGCGCATTTGCAATGGAATGCCGATCAGATTCAAGTCATTCCCAATGGTATTGACGGGAAAACATTGCGTCAAGCCAAGCCTTACTCCAAAGCCGATTTGGGACTTCCCGAAGACGCCCGTGTACTGCTTCATGTAGCTCGTTTTTATCCACCCAAAGATCCCATAACCCTCATTTCATCGATGATGGTTTTGGATGCTTCGGTGCATTTGCTGTTGGTGGGGGAGGGACCTGATCGTGCAGCCGCTTCCGCTCATGCGGTTCAATGTGGAGTTGCTTCTCGTGTTCATTTTCTGGGGATTCGAACCGACATTCCCCAATTGTTGCAGTCGGCGGATATCGTTGTATTGAGTTCCCAATATGAAGGACTCTCTTTGGCTGCAATCGAAGGAATGGCCTCTGGGAAACCCTTTGTTGCGTCGGATGTGCCTGGAATTCGCGATTCTGTAGCGGGTGCGGGTGTCCTTTTTACCTATGGTGATGCCAATGATTTGGGGCAAAAACTCCAACGATTGCTTGATGATCTTGCCTATCGGGAAACCATAGTTGCCCAGTGTTTAGCCCGTGCCGCACAGTATGACAGTACCCAAATGGTCGATCGTTACCTTGCTTTATACCAAAGTTTGTCATGAAAAAGCTTATTCGCATAACCACAGTGCCGCTATCGTTGGACAAGCTCTTGGAGGGACAACTCCGTTATATGACCGCGCATTATGAGGTTGTGGGAGTGTCTTCGGAGGCTTCCTATTTGGAGCGTGTTGCCAAACGCGAAGGGGTACGCTACCATCCCGTTTCGATGACTCGAAAAATAACCCCTTTTCAAGATTTGAAAGCGGTGTATCAATTGTATCGTTTTTTTCGAAAAGAAAAACCTTTTATCGTTCATACCCATACCCCCAAAGCGGGATTGGTAGGCATGTTGGCCGCTCGCTTGGCCGGTGTTCCTCATCGGTTACATACGGTGGCCGGATTGCCTTTGTTGGAGGCAAGCGGTATAAAGCGACTGATTTTGAACGCGGTAGAACGATTGACGGCATTTTGTGCCACCAAAGTCTATCCCAATTCCAAGGCTTTGTGTCAAATTATGATCCAAGAGCGTTTGGCCCCTGCCCAAAAATTGAGTGTGATTGGGGCTGGGAGTTCCAATGGGATTGCCACAGCCTATTTTTCAAGAGCTCATTTTTCAGCAGAAACATTAACTGAATTACGAGAAACTATTGGGTTATCCTCAGCTTTTGTATTTGTTTTTGTGGGTCGCCTTGTGGCCGACAAAGGGATTCATGAGTTGGTTGCTGCGTTTCAAGCCTTGCATGAAAAAGGAATTGCTTGCCAATTGTTGTTGGTAGGACCCTTAGAACCAGAACTGGATCCGTTGCAAGCAGCCACTTTGGAAGTGATTGCAGAACATCCCCATATTTTTACTACCGGGTATCAAAACGATGTCCGTCCTTATTTTGCTTTAGCCGATGCTCTAGTATTTCCCAGTTATCGCGAGGGTTTTCCGAATGTGGTATTACAAGCGGGAGCGATGGAGTTGCCATCGATTGTGAGTGATATCAACGGCTGTAACGAGATTATCGAACACGGCGTCAACGGTTTGATCGTTCCTGTAAAATCGGTACAACCGTTGTTTGAGGCTATGTATACTTTGGTAACGGATATGGATTTACGAAATCAAATGCAAGCGAATGCCCGCAACTCGATCACTCAACGCTATGAACAGCAAGTAATTTGGGAAGCCATTTTGGAAGAATATCGTACCTTTGACCGTGATGAATAAGGCGTACCAACATCTCATAAAACCTTTTTTCGATCGACTGTTTGCTGCATTTGGACTGTTGATAGCCCTTCCTATTTTGCTTTTGGTGACCGTTTGTTTGGCTTGGGTAAATCAGGGTAAACCTTTTTTTATACAGGCGCGTCCTGGGAAAAGCGGAAAGATTTTTCGCATTTATAAATTCAAAACCATGAACGACCGAAAAGATGCAGAAGGGAAGCTGTTACCCGATGCCGATCGGTTAACTCGCGTGGGTGCCATGGTTCGAAAAACCTCCTTGGATGAGTTGCCCCAACTGTGGAATGTGTTGAAAGGCGACATGAGTTTTGTAGGACCACGGCCTTTGCTTACCCATTACCTCCATTTGTATGATGCTTTTCAAAATCGTCGGCATGAAGTAAAGCCGGGGATCACAGGGTGGGCGCAAGTCAACGGTCGAAACGCCATCTCATGGGACCAGAAGTTTGCTTACGATGTTTGGTATGTTGATCATATTTCCTTTTTTTTGGATCTAAAAATTTTAATGAAAACCGTCAAAAAAGTCCTCATTCGTGAGGGAATCAATGCGGCAGATTCCGCTTCAATAGAACCGTTTCATGGAAACTAAAGTGCTTTTATATGGGGCCAGCGGGCATGGCAAAGTGGTGTTGGATATTCTCCAAGCCCTAGGCATCGTGGTCAATTGTATTTGTGATGATCATCCTAAATTTCCTCACATTCATGGTGTTCCCGTGGTGTCTACGGAGGAAGTTGATTGGAAACAAAACTATGTGATGCTTTTTTCTATCGGGAACAATGCCATCCGAGCTGCTTTGGCCCAACGGTTTGCGGGACCCTACATAACGGCTGTTCATCCCCAAGCGGTTATTTCCCCACGTGCTACTCTAGGAGAGGGGACGGTGGTCATGGCCGGTGTGGTGATCAATACCGATGCGCGCGTTGGAGTACATAGCATTATCAATACGGGGGCGACCTTAGACCATGATTGTGTGGTAGGCGACTTTGTACATATTTCGCCAGGGGTAGCTTTGGCGGGTAACGTGACCATTGGTTCGGGCACACATGTCGGAATAGGGGCTTGTGTGATTCAAGGGGTGACTATTGGTAAAGGATGTACCATTGGTGCCGGTGCGGTCATCATTCGCGATGTACCTGATGGTGCTGTGGTCGTAGGGAATCCAGGTAAAATAATAAAATACACTAAGGCACATGAATAATACAAAAATATGGTTGTCCTCGCCCCACATGGGTGGCAACGAGCAAAAATATGTCCAAGAAGCTTTTGATACCAATTGGGTCGCCCCCTTAGGTCCGAATGTAAGCGGTTTTGAATCGGATTTAGAGCAGTATTTGGGAGGTCACTATCCCGTGGCGGCACTGAGTTCGGGAACAGCGGCGTTACATTTGGCCTTGATTATGGCCGGGGTTACTGCAGGTGATGAGGTGATTTGCCAATCGATGACGTTTTCGGCTTCGGCCAATCCTATCGTGTATTTAGGCGCTACTCCGATTTTTGTGGATTCAGAACCAGTAACATGGAATATTTGTCCCCAAGCTTTGGAAGAAGCGATTAAAGACCGAATGGCGAAAGGGAAAAAACCCAAAGCCATCATTGCGGTACACTTATATGGAATGCCCTTTCAAGTAGAGGCGGTTGTAGCCTTGGCGCGCGCCTATGATATCCCATTGATTGAGGATAGTGCTGAGGCGTTGGGCAGTCACTACAAGGGGCAGTTTTGTGGAACGTTTGGCGATTTTGGCGTATTATCTTTTAATGGGAACAAAATCATCACAACTTCTGGTGGCGGGGCGTTGGTTTGCCGCACCACAGCTCAAAAAGACCATGCCGTTTTTTTGGCGACACAGGCCCGCGACGCCGCACCGCATTATCAGCACAGTCATATTGGGTATAATTACCGTTTGAGTAACATTTGTGCGGGAATTGGTCGGGGACAAATGGAGGTTTTGGATAGCCATATTGCCTTGCGCCGTAAGATGAATGAATTTTATACAAATTTATTTGAGTCCAAAGCGGGCGTTCGCGTTTTTCAAGAGCCGAGTGCGGATTATTTTTGTAACTTTTGGTTAACGGCTATAGTGGTTGATTCTGCGCAATGTCTAGGAAAAAACCGCGAAGATTTGCGTTTGGCCCTTGAGGCAGCGAATATAGAAAGTCGCCCTTTGTGGAAACCCATGCATTTGCAACCTGTATTTGCTTCGGCTCCGTACTATGGGGGGACAGTTGCGGAACAATTGTTTGACGATGGATTGTGTTTGCCTTCAGGGTCTAATCTCTCCGACAACGATTGCGAACGCATTGCTCGAGTAATAAATTCTTTTTAGTTTTTTTTAAGAATTAAATTTCCCTAACTTTACCTCAATAATTAGCTTGAATTGGAGGATAAGGATAGACATAATTATTTTGCCCTATTTCGAAGAACGTTTGCGGATATTAATACGTCGTTTTCTTTTCGGAACCTTGGGTATTTGCCACGTTGGCTCATTTTATTGTTGGATGTGTGTATTGTTTCACTCTCCAGTATCATTACCTATTTTTTATTTAAAGGGCTTCGTTTGTCATATGTTCCCGACAATTCCCTTTCCTTTGCCTTCGTATTTTATGTACTGATTAATGTATTTTTCTTTTGGTTATACCGCACCTATTCAGGGATTATTCGCCATTCTTCGTTAATTGATGCGTTAAAATTATTCTTTTCACAGTTGTCAACCTTTATTGCGATTTTGGTTTTCAATTTTATTGTGATTGTATTCTCTAACGCCAAAGTGTATCTAACGACCGGCGCCTTTATCAACGCGGTGTTATCCTTTAGTTTTTTGTTTTTTTACCGTTTGGTGGTGAAGCAAATTTTTGATCGAATGTTTACGTCTACAAACGATGAGCATCGTATCTCTGCCATCATTTACGGATCGGATGCCAATGCAATTGCTGTAGCCAATGCCTTACTTTCGGAACGCCCGGGTCGCTTTAAGTTGTATGGATTTATCGACAAAGACAATCAAAATTTTACAAAACGAATTTTAAATCTTCCCATTTTTCAAATCCGTAAAAGTGTTCCTGTATTGCTCCGTTCCAAAGGGGTAGAGGCATTGATCATTGCCGATCGATCGCTGACCAAAGAGGAGCGTTCGATTATTGTGGACGAATGTATTGAGTACGGATTTAAAGTGTATACGTTGCCCGTTGTTGCGGATTGGGACGATCAAAAAGAAATTTCAAAGAAGATTAAGAATTTTGAAATTCACGATTTATTGGAGCGTAAGCCAATTACGTTGGATACCCAACTGATTTCGGAATATTTGCAGGAAAAAACGATATTGGTGACGGGCGCTGCCGGTTCGATTGGAAGCGAGATCGTTCGTCAAGTCCTTTTATTCCAACCAAAACGTATTATTTTGTTGGATCAAGCCGAGACTCCGTTGCATTCCCTTTCCTTGGAAATATCGGGAAGAGATTCGGCAGTTGAATTAATTGATGTGGTGGGTGATGTGCGGGATTATGCCTTTATGGAAACGGTTTTCAAATCGTATCTCCCCGATGTGGTGTATCACGCAGCTGCCTATAAACATGTGCCCTTAATGGAAATCAATCCCGCCCAAGCGGTCTTTACCAATGTGTTGGGCACGCGAAATGTAGCCGATTTATCCAACCAGTATCATGTTGATCGTTTTGTGATGGTTTCAACCGACAAAGCGGTAAATCCCAGTAGTGTAATGGGAGCCAGTAAGCGCATAGCCGAAATGTATGTTCAAGCCAAGCATTTTAAACACCAACGGCAAAACAGTACACGATTTACCCGATTTATTACTACGCGCTTTGGAAATGTATTGGGATCCAACGGCTCGGTAGTACCTCTTTTTACAAAACAAATCCAAGAGGGAGGTCCTATTACCATAACCCATCCGGAAATTATTCGCTATTTTATGACCATACCCGAAGCGTGTCAGTTGGTCTTGGAGGCGGGTTCCATGGGGAAAGGAGGGGAGATTTTCATCTTTGATATGGGTAAACCGGTCAAGATTATTGATTTGGCCCGAAAAATGATTCGTTTGGCGGGATTTGTACCCGAAAAAGATATTGCCATCAAGATAGTAGGCCTTCGTCCTGGAGAGAAATTGTATGAAGAGTTACTGAATGATTCGGCCAAAAATTTACCTACCCACCATGAAAAAATTATGATTGCTGTGGAGAATAGCGCCGATTTTGAAGAAGTAAGTCGCCAAGTGGAAGTTTTGATTACCACTGCCCGAACCGGTGCTTATGAAGCTACGGTCTCTCAAATGAAAGCGTTGGTGCCAGATTTTAAAAGCTTAAATTCGGTTTACGAAAAATTGGATAGTACCTCGCATTAAGTAGCTTTGGGAATAAACACTATATTTGCAACTCATTACGAATACTATGAAGAAAATTTCCTTACTTTTTTTGTTGCTTTTGGCCCTTACTCAAGTGTCTTGTGTCTCCAAGAAAAAGTATTATTATCTGCAAGGCGATTACAATATGGGTAATGCAGCAGCAAACTATGAGCCTATCATTCAAAAAGATGATCGGATTTCCATCGTGGTGATGACCTATCAGCGCGAACTTTCTGAACCTTTCAATTTAAGTATGGGAGGAAATGGTAATGTTGGCGGAGGAAATATTATGAACAATCCCAATGCTGGGTATTTGGTAGATAGTGAAGGGACCATCGATTTTCCTACATTAGGTAAATTATCCGTAGCGGGGTATACAATTGAGCAATTGCGGTTAATGTTGACCGATAAGTTGAAAGCTTATTTGGTCGATCCCATCATCAACATTCGTATTCTCAACTTTAAAGTTACCGTTTTGGGAGCCGTCCTAAATCCTGGAGTGAAATCATTTAATACCAATCGAGTGACGATATTAGATGTCTTGGCCGAATCCGGGGATGTATCTCCTTTTGGACGCCGTCAAGAGGTGCTAATCATTCGTGACTATCAAGGGGTAAAATCATTTAATACCATTGATTTGACCAAAGCAGACTTGGTGAACTCTCCTTTTTTCTATATGGATCAAAACGATGTGGTTTATGTGCGAGAGCGGAAGGCCAAAATTGACGCCACAGCCTTGCCGAATTTACCTATCATTGTTTCCTCCATTAGTTTTTTAACTACGATGATTTTGTTACTTACCCGATAATTAAACTATGCAACAACCCCTTTTACAAAATACGACAACTCCAAGCGACACTAAATCAGACGATTTTAATATCAAAGACTTACTCTTTCGTTACCTCATTTATTGGAAATGGTTTGTATTATCGGTGATTATATGTTCTGCTTTGGCATATCTTTTTTTGAGGTATAAAGAGGTTTACTATGGTGTTAATGCTGCCATTTTGATAAAGGATGAGAAGAAAGGGGGAACTAGCGAATTTTCAGCGTTTAGCGATTTAAACATTTTTGCGGGTAAAAACAATATTGAAAATGAGATTGCAATTTTAAAGTCGCGTGGAATTTCTCAAAATGTTGTCAAAAAACTTGATCTGGATATCAGTTATTTCAGCGAAGGCCGGGTGGTCGCTAAAGAATTGTACCGGGATTCTCCCATTAAAATGGTTTTTGTTAAAAAAAATGAATCCTATGATGCTCGTTCACAGTCATGGCGCGTTCGCGTTTTGGATTCCAAGACTTTTGAACTATCGCAACCCGACTTATCCCAGTCCCAACGGTACCGCTTCGGACAGTTGATTCCTTCTCCAATTGGCACTTTTTTCATTCAAATTAAATCGTTTCCTGTTAACAAACCAATGTCCGACATTCTTATTGTCAAAAGTTCGGTAGAGGCCAAAGCCAATGCATTACGCGCTAGTCTTGGTGTCATGAGTCAGGAGAAAACGAATATCGTAAATTTGAGTTTCACCGATCTAACCCAAGAACGTGGGTTGGATTATCTCAATGGACTCATTGAGCAATACAATGAAGATGCCGTTCGTGACCGAAATCAAGTGGCCGAATTTACAAAAGAGTTCATCAATAGACGATTAGAAATCATTACTAAAGAATTGGGGGGCGTTGAGGGCGATGCAGAAGTCTTTAAAAAACAACGGGGACTAACTACCTTAGAAGCTGATGCCGGATTGAGTTTAACCTCAAAAACAGAATATAATAAATCTGTATTAGCGATTGAAACGGAACTAAAAGTCAGTGACTTCTTGTTGGAAGAAGTTCGAAAAATTAAAAAGGGGATGTTAATTCCAACCAATGTGGTCACCGCTTCCCCCTCTATTGTCTCGTTTATTACCAAGTACAATGAATCGGAGCTCAACCGTAAAACTTTTTTGATCAGTGGGACTGAAAATAACCCGCGTGTTAAACAAATTGAGCGCGAATTAGAGGATATTAAGCAAAGTGTAATCACTAGTATTATCAGCCATCAACGCGATTTACGCATAAAAAAGAACGATTTATTAAATCAACGCGCGCTTTACGAAGGAAAGGTATACAATGTTCCCACTAATGAGCGTTTTTACAATGAAATAGCCCGTCAGCAAAAAATTAAGGAAACACTCTATTTATATTTACTCCAAAAACGTGAGGAAACAGAAATCTCTTTAGCGGTCACCTCTCCGAAAGCGAAAATTATTGACGCCGCCTATCTAACTGGGCCGATTTCTATCAAATCTTCCTTAGTTTATTTAATCGCTTTTGTATTAGGTTTGGCACTGCCCATCGGATTTTTGACCTTACTTTTTGCTTTAGACACCAAAATCAAAAGCCGCATGGACGTGGAAGGGAAAGTATCTGTGCCTTACTTGGGCGATATTCCACGTTCGGATAATAGTGAAGAACTTATTGACTCCAACAGCCGCTCTAGTTCGGCAGAAGCAGTTCGAATGATTCGGACCAATTTGGAGTTTGTGCTTTCCGAAGTGCAGCCTGGACGTTGTAAAACGATTTTTGTGACTTCCTCGATACCCAAAGAAGGGAAGACGTTTATAGCGATTAACTTGGCTACAACCATTGCCCTCTCTGGGAAAAAAGTATTGGTGATTGGATTGGATATTCGAAATCCAAAATTGGATGTGTATATCAATCTTCCCGCCAAAGGACTTACCAATTTCTTGTCCAAAACGGGTGAATCCATTCACGATTATATTATCAAAGTCAAAGGCTACGAAAATTTCTATGCCCTTCCTTCTGGGGTTATTCCGCCCAATCCTGTGGAGCTTTTGATGAATGACAAAATCAATCGCCTTTTTGATGAGTTGAAAACGGAGTTTGATTATATCATTGTCGATACCGCTCCAGTGAGTGTGGTTACCGATACCTTCTTGATTTCACACAATGCCGATGCCTTTATCTATGTAATGCGTGCCAATTACTTAGACAAACGCATGTTGCGTTTTGTGGAAACTATATACAAAGACCGCAAATTGCCCAATATGGCTCTAGTGTTGAATGATACCGATATTCAACGTTCCTACGGCTATGGTTATGGCTACGGTTACGGCTATGGTTACGGCTACGGTTATGGTTACGGTTATGGCTATGGGGTAGAAGAAAAGAAACTCACCCTTACCGATAGGATTCTTCGTTTTTTTAAGAAGTAATTTTAGCTTATTTCGTATAAAAATCCACGTTTTTTTGGAGTAATTCCACGACTGCTTTTTCGTTTTTTACGGCCAAAGGTTGGCTTAAGGCTTGCACATGCTTTTCATGGTGTACATCGGTTCCTGAGTAGTCGTAAAGTCCTTCGTTCAATAACAATGCTGCCGTTTTGAGCACAGGCCAGCCGTAATATCCAGTGAGTGCAGGAAGATTCAATTGAAACAAACATCCTGCTTTTTTAAGACGTCGGTACTCCTCCATTTTTCCATGATAAAAATTATAGCGTTCGGGATGTGCTAAAACCGGACGATAGCCTTCGACTTGAAGTTCAAACAGCCAATCGTATAACGCCAATGGCGGTTGTTGGTAGGACATTTCCACCAATACCAAATTTTCTTTCAGAGTATAAAGAGGACCTTCCTGTAATTTTTGGGTAAATTCAGAATCTAACATGTACTCGGCTGCCCAATGCAACGAACCCGAGTCCAATGCGATATGGTCTGAAAACGACTGCGCTAAGGGTTCGATGGTAGCGCGATTATTATGCCAAACTCCTGCCATGATATGGGGGGTGGCCGTAAAATGATGAATTCCCAATGCTTTCAATTCGGCACATCGCATTTGCGTCTCTTCCCACGAAGCACACCCGTCGTCAATTCCAGGAAGTAAATGCGAATGGATGTCGACATAACCTTCAGGAATTAAGCGGCTTAGTATAGGTTTTTGTTTCGTAAAGAACCACATGAAATTATCCGTTTTAAAAGCGGGGTAAAGGTAACTAATTCGTGATTTAGTTTTATATTTGC
>Ga0209278_1000409_pt1 | contig 35872 bp, 51 predicted proteins | sample JI81BgreenDNA_FD_187504 | JGI IMG/M metagenome (GOLD analysis project Ga0209278, IMG submission 187504) | Wastewater effluent complex algal communities from Wisconsin, to seasonally profile nutrient transformation and Carbon sequestration -... | ecosystem: Engineered > WWTP > Effluent > Algae...
CCGACGAGTTCCACGCCGAGCACGGCAAGTGCCACAAGTGCGGCGCCTGGACGCCGAACGACACGCTGGCGAGCCTGGGCGCGCAGTGCAGCGGTTGCTTCGCGGCCTACTGCGCCGAGGCCAACACTGGCCGCCCGGCGCCGCGCACCCGCGACGAGCGCAAGGCCGTGCTGCAGCGCCTGTCGCGCGCGGCTGGCGGCATCACCGGCAACCAGGCCGCGACCGTGCTGCAGCGGCTGCGCGAGGCCGAGGCCAGCGGCCGGCAGCTCACCGCCAGCCAGCGGTGGGTGGCCGCCTGCTGCGCCGCGAAGCTGGCCGGGCGCTCAAGGCCGGCGAGCGAGGCCCAGGCCGTCGAAGCCGACGAGGAGGTGCCGGCATGACTTCCGTCGCCTACGCCGAGCTTCGCGCAGCCTACCTGCCGCCCTTAGCCCCGCGCCTGTGCGGAGTGGCCGCACTGCTGGCTGACGGCCTGCCGCCGGTCAAGATCGCGCCAGCCATGGGCCTGACCATGCGGCAGGTCGAACACGCAATCAGCCGTCTGTGCATTGCCCTAGCGTGCAGCCGGCGCGATCTGTGCAAGCGGCTTCGGGAGCTGCTGGCATGAAGATCCTCGCCATCGACCCCGGCACGAAGGAGAGCGGCTTCGCCATCCTTGACGGCCGCCGCGTTCAGGAATCCGGAGTCAGCCCGAACGAGCACATCCTCGAGCGGCTGCGCGTGACCGGCGGCTACATCCGCGCCGGGCTGGTGGACCCGATGATGCTGGCCGTCGAGCGCTTCGAGGCCCGCGGCATGGCCATCGGCGACGAGAGCGTGCAGACGATCCTCTGGACCGGGCGATTCGTGCAGGCCTGGCACGCGCCCGACGCCGTGCGGCTCATCAAGCGCTCGGCCGTGAAGCTCCACCTGTGCGGCAGCACCCGGGCGAAAGACCCGAACGTGCGGCAGGCGCTGATCGACACGCTCGGCGCGCCCGGCACGAAGAAGGCACCCGGCCCGACCTACGGTGTCACGTCGCACGCCTGGGCCGCGCTCGCGGTGGCCTGGACGGCGCAGCAGGAGGGGCAGTGACCTTGGTTTGCATTCCGGTCGGCCCCGGCAACTGGACCGAGGCCCGCTTCTGCTACTCGGGTCCGCAGACCGCGCCGATCCTGGCGCGCGTGGGCGAGGTGTTCACGCTGGCCGGCGTGACCTGGCGCATCAAGAGAGTGGAGCCGTGATGCCCACCGCCCGCCTCCCCGACGGCCGCGAGGTCGACACCGCCTCCGAGGAGTGGCGGCTGCACAAGCTGGCCGAGTGGCAAGCCCGCCAGCCGGAGTGCGACCGGCACGTGGCAACGATGCAGCGCCTGCACGGCCGAGACGCCCGCGCCGCCTACCTCGAGCGCCTGGCCGCCGCCGACGCCCCCATGGCCGCCCGCGTCAAGGCCGAGTTCCTGAAGTGGTTCGAGGCCGAGAAGAAGCGGCGGGAGGCGATGAAGCGATGATTGAGTGGTGGGACTACTGGTTCGGCTACGAGGCCCCGTATCCAAGCATGGGCACGGCCACGACGTTGCACATTGAGCCTGAGCCGGACGCGGCCGAGCAAGTCCGACAGGTTGCCGAGGAAGTTACTGGCAAACCCGTTCCTCGCCCCGAGAAGCCTCGGATGGGCTTTCTGTGAGCGCGGCTGCAATGGCAATCACCCCCGAAGACCTGCTCGAAGCCCTGGTGTTCTGGTGGCGCTTCGAGAAGGGCTGGATCCCGGTCGAGGGCTACCCGACTGAGTGCCCGAGCACCGCCGGCTTCAAGGCCAGCCGGCAGCACGACGACACGAACGGAGCGTTCGACACCGACGAGCGCGGCCGGTGGGCGCAGCAGATCGGGCATGCCGTCAACCGCGTCCCGCAGCCGCACCGGACGGCGCTGTACGTGCTCGCCCGCAACCGCGCGACCGGCGCCAGCGTCTGGATGAGCCCGCGGTTGCCGGCCGATGCTGTGGAGCGGGCGCAGATGGTGGCCGACGCCGTGGACATGCTGGGCCGGGAGCTGGGGTTGTAGCGCTCGCGCGACGGTGCTACAGTTCGGCCCGCGGAGGTGTCTCCGCAGAAAGCCCGCCCCGTGCGGGCTTCGTCGTTTCTGGGCTCAGACGCAGCGGTACGTCGAGACCGTGGCGCCCAGCCCCATCGGGGAACCCGGCCTTGCCGGCGCGTGCTGCACCAGCTCGGCGCCCGCCTTCCCGGCCTGCTTGCACGCCGTCGTCGCCAGTTCGGCGACGTGACCCTGCCAGCCGCTGCCGAAGTGCTCGTGCTTGATGCTGACCGTGTTGCCGTCGATGTGGGTCATGGACTCGCAGCCGGCGAGCGCGACCACGGCGAGCAGAGCAACGAACAGGCGGGACATGCTGACCTCCAAGTGAGGCAGCTACCCTACACCGATTCATCCGGGCGAGCCAATCCGCCCGAGGGGTGACAAGCCCCTGAGCACTCCCCCTGGCGCACTCCCGGGGTGAGGTTGGCTGAGTGAGAACGGCGCGGCGCAGGCCCTGTGGGCTGAGTCCGATGCGCTGCAACCCCAACGCCTGGCAGAGCCGGGCGCAACCCGCCGAGGCTGGGCCGAGGTGCAACATGGCACGAACCACGCGCGGCATTGAGAGCAATGCCTAGCAATGCCGTTCAAGAAGGGGCAATCGGGTAACCCCGGCGGCCGGCGTAAGCGCACGAAGGAGGACTTCGACCTCATCGCGGCAGCCCGCGCCAGAGCCCCCGAGGCGCTGACGGTCATCACCGACCTGATGGCGAACAGCTCGAACGACCGGGTTCGCCTTTCTGCCGCGGTGGCCCTGCTTGAGCGCGGGTTCGGGACTGTGGCTGCTGTGCCTGCTGGCGCAGACGACGTGCCGCCAATGGCCGTGCCCGTCAAGCGCGTAGACGCCAGCGTCCCCGAGGCCTGATGCCCACCCTGAACGGGCCGCAGGACGACTTCCTGCAGCTGCCGCACAAGTTCCGCGCCTTTGTGGCCGGCTTCGGCAGCGGCAAGACCTGGGTGGGCTGCGCCGGCCTGTGCCAGCACGCCTGGGAGTTCCCGCGCATCAACGCCGGCTATTTCGCGCCCACGTTCCCGATGGTGCGGGACATCTTCTATCCCACCATCGAGGAAGTGGCCGAGGATTGGGGCCTGCGCGCCGTCGTCCGAACTGGCGTGCGCGAGGTTGACCTGTACGCCGGCCGGCAGCTTCGCGCGACCGTGATCTGCCGAAGCATGGACGATCCGAACAAGATCGTCGGCTTCAAGATCGGCCACGCGCTGGTGGACGAGCTGGACGTGATGAAGCTGCCCCAGGCCGAGACAGCCTGGCGCAAGATCATCGCCCGCATGCGCCAGCAGGCGCCCGGCCTTCGCAACGGCGTGGACGTGACCACGACGCCCGAGGGCTTCCAGTTCGTGTACCGGCAGTGGGTCAAGCAGGTGCGGGAGAAGCCCGAGCTGCAGGGCCTGTACGGCATGGTCCAGGCCAGCACGTACCAGAACGGCAAGAACCTGCCGGCGGGGTACATCGAGAGCCTGCGGGCGAGCTACCCGCCGCAGCTCATCGAGGCCTACCTGCGCGGGCAGTTCGTGAACCTGACGAGCGGCGCCGTCTACCCGAACTTCGACCGCAGGCTGAACCACTGCGACGACGAGGTGCGCGAGGGCGACGTGCTGCACGTCGGGATGGACTTCAACGTCCTGAAGATGGCCGGCGTCGTGCATGTGGTGCGTGAGGGCCAGCCGCGCGCCGTGGCCGAGCTGGTGGGCGTGCGCGACACGCCGACGATGGCGCGGATGCTGCGGGAGCGCTACAAGGCCCGCGGGCACCAGGTCATCGTGTACCCGGACGCCAGCGGCCAGAACACAAGCAGCAAGAACGCCGCCGAGTCGGACCTGAGCATCCTGCAGCAGCACGGCCTGTCGGTGCGCGTGAACAGCAGCAACCCGGCCGTGAAGGACCGCGTGGCGAGCCTGCATGCGCAGATCCTCAACGACCGCGGCGAGCGCCGCTACCTCGTGAACACGCGCGCCTGCCCGACGCTGACCGAAGCGCTCGAGCAGCAGGCCTACGACAAGAACGGCGAGCCCGACAAGACCACGGGCCACGACCACCCGACCGACGCCACGGGCTACTTCATCGTCCACGAGTGGCCGGTGGCGGCCCGCAACCTGAGCCGAGTGAGGCTGACCGGAACCTGAGCCCATGCCCGTAGACACCCTGCACCCCGACTACAGCGCCGCCGCGCCGCAGTGGAAGCGCTGCCGCGACGCCGTGGCCGGGCAGCAGGCCGTCCATCAGGCGGGCGATCTGTACCTGCCGCGCTTGAGCGAGCAGACCGATCCCGAGTACCAGGCCTACAAGCGCCGCGCGCTCTGGTACGCCGCGACAGGCCGCACGCATCACGGCCTGATGGGCATGGTGTTCCGCAAGGCGCCCGCGGTCGAGGTGCCTGCCGCGCTGGCCGAGATGATGGCCGACCTGACGCTCTCCGGCCGCACCGCCGAGGACGTGGCGCGCCAGGTGATGGGCGACGTGCTGGCCGTGGGCCGTGTCGGCGCGCTGGTCGAGTACCCGGCCGCCCCCGCCGGCCCGATGACGCTGGCGCAGGCCCAGGCCGCCAATCTGCGGCCGTTCGTCAGCCTGTACGCCGCCGAGGCGATGCGGATGTGGCGCGTGCAGCGCGTGGGCAACGCCATGCGGCTGACGCTGCTGGTGCTGGACGAGATGGCCGAGGAACCCGACCCGGCCGACCCGTTCGCCATGGAGAAGGTGCAGCAGCTGCGCGCGCTGATGCTGGTGCCGGGAGCGACCGGCGGCACGGTCTACGTGCAGCGGCTGTACCGCAAGGCGCTGACCGGCCCCGAGGCCGGCAAGTGGGAGCAGTTCGGCGACGACATCATCCCGCGCCGCAACGGTGCGCCGCTGTCCGAGGTGCCGTTCACGTTCTTCGGCCCCGAGCACCTGGGCGCCGAGCTGCAGGCGCCGCCGCTGGCCGACCTGGCCGACGTGAACTTCGGGCACTACCTGAACACGGCCGACCTCGAGCACGGCGCGCACTTCGCCGGCCTGCCGACGCCCTACGTCACGGGCTACCGGAAAGAGGAAAGCGAGCAGGCCATCGCCATCGGCGCGCAGACCTTCCTCACGTTCCCGAGCCCGGATGCCACGGTGGGCTTCCTCGAGTTCAGCGGCCAGGGCCTGGGGGCGCTGGAGGCCCGCTGCAAGGCGAAGGAGGGCATGATGGCCGCGCTGGGCGCGCGTATGCTGGCGCCGGAGAAGTCGGGCGTGGAAGCCGCCGACACTCTGGCGATGCGCTCCAACGGCGAGAGCAGCGTGCTCGCCGGCATGGCGCAGGTCGTGAGCCGCGGCATGGAGCGCGTGCTCACGCTCATGGCCGAGTGGGCTGGCATCGCCGGCACGGTGCGCTACCAGCTCAACACCGACTACATGCCGGCGGGCATCGGCGCGCAGGAGCTGACCGCGCTCATGGCCGCGTGGCAGGCCGGCGGCATCTCGTGGAACACGCTGTTCGAGAACCTGCAGCGCGGCGAGGTGATCGCGGCCGGCGTCACGGCCGAGGACGAGCAGACACGCATCGAGCTCACCCGCCCGACCCTGACGGCACCGACCGAGCCGGGCCAGCAGGCCGCCTGACGTGGGCGTCGCCGACCGCCTGGCCGACGTTGCGGTGGCCCGGCAGATCGACCTGCTGCGCTTCGACGCCAGCGTCCGGGCGCGCGTGATCGCGCTGCTGGGCGATCTGGAGCGCGAGATTGTCCGCAGGCTGTCCGAGGGCGGCGAGCTGACGACCTTCGCGCGGGAGCGGCTGAACCAGCAGCTTGCCGACATCCGCGGCGTGGTGGATGGCTACTACAGCCGCATCAGCGCCGCGAGCGCGGCCGAGCTGCAGGGGCTGGCCCAGGGCGAGGCGGAATGGCTGCTGCAGGCCACGAACCGCGCCGTGGGGGTGGAGATTGCGGCGGCGATGCCCGCGGCCGCGCAGCTCGCCCGCCTGGCCGACGACACGATGGTGCAGGGCGCCGTCATGCGGGACTGGTGGGCGCGGCAGAGCCAGGACACGGCTTTCCGCTTCGCCACCGAGATTCGCATGGGCGTGGGCACGGGCGAGACGAACAGCAAGATCGTCGCCCGGGTGCGCCGCGCGCTCGACGTGAGCCGGCAGCACGCCGAGGCCCTGACGCGCACCGCTGTGCAGCAGGTTGCGAGCGCCGCGCGCCAAGACACGCTGCAGGCCAATGCCGACATCGTGGCCGGGCAGCAGCAGGTCAGCACGCTGGACAGCCGCACGACCGACATCTGCATGGCCTACAGCGGCGGCGTGTGGGATCTGGAGGGCAAGCCGATCCGCGGCACGAAGCTGCCGTTCAACGGCGGCCCGCCGCGGCACTGGAACTGCCGGTCCACGCTGATTCCGGTGCTCAAGTCGTTCCGCGAGCTGGGCGCCGACTTCGATGACATGCCGGCGCGCAGCCGGGCGAGCATGGACGGCCAGGTCGCGGGCGATCTGAGCTTCGCCGACTGGCTGAAGTCCAAGCCGCCCGGGTTCGCCGACGACATGCTCGGCAAGGGGCGCGCGGACCTGTGGCGCGCCGGAACGATCACGCTGCAGCAGCTGCTCGACCAGTCGGGCCGGCCGCTGTCGCTGGAACAACTGCGCGCCAGGTACGCCTGACGCACGACGACCCCCGAAGCCCCGCCGGCCGAGCCGCGCGGGGCTTCTCTTTTGCGGCTGAGCCGCGCCCGTCCAGAGGACACAGAGTGAGCACCATCGACCTGAACTCTCCCGAAGTGAAGGCGGCCATTGCCGCAGCCGTGGAAGAAGCCACCGGGCCGCTCATCGCCAAGCGCGACGAGCTGCTGAAGGAGCTGAAGACCGCCCGCAAGGGCCAGCAGATCGACCCCGAAACCGTCTCGAAGCTCGAGGAGCAGATCGAGACGCTGAAGGGCGAGCTGACGGCGGCGCAGAAGACCGCGAAGACCGCGACGACCGAGGCGGAGAAGGCTCGCAAGGCCCTCGAAACCGAGAGCGCCGCGGTGCAGCGCCTGATCGTGGACAACGGCCTGACCGACGCGCTCACCAAGGCCGGCGTGACCAACCCCGTGCACCTCAAGGCCGCCAAGGCCCTGCTGGGCGCGCAGGTCCAGGTCGCGGCCGAAGGTGACACCCGCGTCGCCAAGGTCGGCGACAAGGCGCTGTCGGACTTCATCGGCGAGTGGGCGAAGGGCGACGAAGGGAAGTTCTTCGTCGCTGCTCCCAACAACTCCGGCGGCGGTGCTGCCGGTGGGCAAGGCAACCCCGGCGGGGCTCGCGTCGCACCGAAGCGCGCGGACTACCCCGACGACATCGCGTACACCAAGGCCGCAGCGCAGTTCCACGCGCAGACGGCGGCCACCTGACCAACACCTGAAAGGACCACATCATGGCCATCGGTCGCGCTTCCGACTTCCGCATCTACAACGACCAGTTCTTCAGCGGCCTCGCCGAGACGCTGCAGCAGGACACCTCCGCCCTCCGCACCGCGGGCATCAACGTGGTCACGCGCGCCCTGCGCGGCGACTACGAGTACCGCTCGTTCCTGAAGAAGATCAACGGCCTGGTGAGCCGCCGCGACACCACCTCCACGTCGGCCGCGACCGACCTGGAGATGACGATGGACGAGATGGTCAGCGTGAAGCTGGCCCGCAAGATCGGCCCCGTCGCGCAGACCCTGGACGCCTTCCGCAAGGCGGCGCTGGTGTTCCAGACCGACTTCGACCCCAGCGGCGCGCAGGGCTACAGCCGCTACCTCGGCCAGATGTACGCCAAGGACATCGAAGCCGACATGCTGGACACCAGCCTGCTGGCCTGCCGCGCGTTCCTGGAGGCCGCGTCCAGCAACGCCAACCGCCACGTCATCGCCGCCAACGGCACCATCACGTCGGCCGCGCTCGTCTCGACGCTCGCCCGCATGGGTGACGCCGCGAGCCGCGTGCGCGCCTGGGTGATGCACTCGAAGGTCTACTTCGACCTGGTGCAGTTCCAGATCAACCCCGCGAACAACGGCAGCGATCTGGCCTTCCAGGTGATGGGCGGCACCCCGGCGTCGCTGAACCGCCCGGTGATCGTGACCGACTCGCCCTCGCTGCGCGTGGCCGGCACGCCGGACCTCTACCGGACCATCGGCCTGGTGGACAACGGCATCGAGATCATCGAGAGCGAGACGCAGGAGATCGTCCTCGACACCGTGACGGGCCTCGAGAACATCGTGGCCCGCATGCAGGGCGAGTACGCCTACAACCTGGGCATCAAGGGCGCCAAGTGGGACGTGACCAACGGCGGCGCGAACCCCAACGCCACCGCCATCGGCACCGCAACCAACTGGGACGTGGTGAGCACGTCCAACAAGGACTTCGCGGGCGTCGTCTGCATCTCGGGCTGATCCAGCCCTGACCCCAACCGCGGCAACGGGCCGGCCTTCACGGGCTGGCCCGTCGTCGTTTCTGGAGCACTCCATGAGCAAGAAGACCATCGGCCTGTTCGCCACGGGCGACTGGCCTGCCGTCAAGGCGCTGGCGCAGCAGGTCCGCACGGCGATCAAGCCCGACGCCGCCGACGTGCTGCTGCGCGACGCTGCGCTGCTGTCGGCCGAACGCGGGCAGCTCGAACGATTCACCACTGCGGCCTATGCCGACGAGCAGGCCGGCGAGCTGGTGAAGGCGCACTACCCGGACGCGGTGCCGGTGGCCGATCTGCTGCCGAAGGCCGAGCCCGCGCAGCCCGTCGAACCCGAGGCGCCGCCGCCTGCCGAGCCCGAGGCGCCCGCGGCCGTCGAAGCCAAGGCCCAGCCCGAGCTCGCCGCCGAGCCCGCCCCGGCGCCCGCCGCGCCGACCCCGGCCCGCAAGCGCGCCGCCGCAGCCTGACAGGAGCACAACATGCCCGCAACCGTCCAACTGGTTGAGAAAAACGGCGCCGGTGGCACCCCCACCGACAAGACCAGCGGGAACATCCGCTTCAAGAACGCCGACAACTCGACGGTCGATCTGAACAACCCGATGGTTGTTCCCAGCGCGCCTGGCTTCGACTACTCGTTCGAGAAGTGGCTGCGCCTGAACGTGACCGGAGGCAGTTACAGCCAGATCACGAACGTGCGCGCCTACAGCGACGGTTCCAACGGCATGGGCACGGGCGTGGAGGTGTACGCAAAGGCCGTTGCCACCTATGCCACGCCTGCAGAGGCCACCGCCACCACGGGCTACACCAACTTCTTCACCTACACCAGCGGCGCCGCGCTGAGCCTCGGCGCCGGCCCGTTCACCAGCACTGGCGAAAAGGGCGACCACCTTGTGATGATGCTCCGCGTGTCCGAGGCGGCCAGCGCGGGCCTCACGCCGAGCGAGACGCTCACGCTGGCCTGGGACGAAATCTGACATGAGCGATCCTGTCCCGTTCGAGCTGCTTGAACAGGATGGCTACCGCGTCGCCACCAACGGCACACGGTCGCTGCTCATGCCGCTGGACGAGCCTGGCCGCGTGTTCCGCCGCCGTGGTTTGAAGGGCGTTGGCATGGCCGCCCCTGGCGCGGCCGTGCTGCCCATGCTCAACGGGCTGGCCGGCGACCTTGTGACGCGCCTGGACATGCCGCCAGCCGAGCTGGCCGCACGCCTGGCCGAAATCGCCGCTGTCGCCAGCCCACCGCCGCCGCAGCCTGTGGAGTGGGCGGTTGCCGAGCTGGACGGCGTGCGCGTCTACCTCGACGGCGAGACGGTCGTCGTCACCCGCAAAGACTTGATGCCGTGAAGCTGCCGAAGATCACCGTCACGCTGCCGCAAGGCGCGACACTGAAGACGACGCGCCGCAAGGGCGACACGTCGGCGAACGTGCTCGTGACGGTGAACAAGGGCACCGAGGTGGTGGTGCTGCGCGAGGCTGCACCGCCGGCTCCTGTTCCCGCGCCCCCCGCGCCAGCGCCTGCGCCGCCTGCCCCGCAGCCCGGCAGCATCGTCATCCACCGCGAGCCGATCAACCGCGCGAGCGCTGTGTGGCCCGAGGCGTGGGCGTGGTCTGCGCCGTACCAGCGCGCCACTGGCCTGCTGCTGTGGGAGCCCGGCCGGCCGGCGGTGGTGGACTACGTGCGCGGCGCCCTGGCCGGCGCGGCATCGCTGCCTGAGCGCACGTACACGCTGCTGATCGACGGCGAAGCGGTGGCCTCGACCACAGTGCCGGCTGGCCGCGAGCGCTTCCGCTTCACGTTCACCGCGCCGACCGCGCCCGGGTGGAAGACGCTCACGACCGCAGGCCGCGCCGAGGGCGAATCCGACATCCGCTACTTCGCCCGCGTGGCTGGTGGCGTCGATACGGTCGTGCCCGTCGTGCAGTCCTCGCTTGAGCTGTCGCACCGCTACAAGCCCGAGGACACCGCGCACGCCTGGGCCTGGGTGCCTGTCGGGCCTGCTGTGGCGCGGCCGACGCTAGATCACGCCTACGCGCCCGTGACCGACCCGAGCGAGCAGACCGCCGACATGCTGGTGGCCGGCGATGCCTACCCGCCGACGATGCTGCGGGCGCTGCCCGGTGGCGGCCATGCCGCGATGGGCGATCAGGCTTACTTCTGGGATCAAGCCATCGACCTCAACGGCCGGGGGCAGGGCTTGTTCCTGCTGGATGGCCCGCGCGGCGTTGGTACGCTGTGCTTCACCACGCACCTCGAGGTCGGGCGCGCCACGCAGACGCAAGACCCCGCCAGCGCGCCGCGCCGGAACGTCTACGCCTGCGACCCGTGGCGCTTCGTGCGCGTGAGCAACACGGGCGAGGTTGTGACGCTGGCCGGCAAGCGAGGCCAGCCCGGCGCCTACGAGCTGGTGGGCGACTGGAGCGCGATCCCGGCCGAGCGGCGCGGCTTCCGCCTGCTGTGGGGCATGTGCTGGGACTCGCGCACGCTGGGCGTGGACCCGAGCCTGCCGCCCGTGGAGGGCCGCCCGCCGCACCCGAAGGCCCCGCGCGCCTACGTGGCCGACAGCATGAACAACCGCATTTGCCGCGTCGAGTTCGATGGCCGCAGCCACGACACCCCGGCGAAGGTGTCCGAGGTGTTCACGGGCCTGGGCGTGTGGGATTGCGTCGAGCACGACGGCACGATGCTGGTGAGCCTGCGCGATCAGCACAAGGTCGTGCGCATGACGTTTGACGGCGAGGTGCTGGAGGCGGTGCTGGAGCGCGACCCGACGCGGCCGGGTAACGCCGGCCTCGACCATCGGCACACGGCCTGGCTGTGGAGCACCACGCTGGCCGAGGCGCAACAGCAGACCATCCTGTGCCCCGAGGGCCTGTACGTGCTCGATGGCCTGCTGTACGTCGGCAGCCGCGTCATGGAGCAGATCGTCGTGGTGGACCTGACCACGCGGCAGATCGTGCGCCGCATCCCGGTGGACGGCGCGCGGGGGAATGACTTCGTCAAGCTGGCCGTAAGCGACGGCAGCTATGCGCCGCGCGGGACGGTGTTCTATGCCACCTTCGGCGTGCAGGACGGCGGCCAGTGGTTCGGCGTGAAGCCGGACGGCTCGCGCTGGATCACGGCCACCAACGCGCCGTTCGCGCTCGACACCTACCAGATGAGCTTTGCAGTCGGCGGCGGCCGGCTCATCGCTGGCGGCAGTGACTACGGGCTGCGGCGCTACTTCAAGGGGCCGCGCCTGGACTTGGACAAGTACGCGCAGGGTGAACGCGAGTTCTTCGCCATGCACGGCCGAATCGTCTACGGCCCGCACGGCGTCGGCCGCTTCGATGCGCCGGCCACGAGCGAGGCGATGCGCTACTTCCTGACGGCCAACGGCGCGGGGGTTGCCTGACATGCTGAACGCAAAACACTGGTTCGTGCAGTTGTTCATCGCGGTGGATCAACTGCTCAATGTGCTGGTCACGCCGTTGCACAGCGGGGCGTGGGCAGACGAGACGCTTTCGAGCCGCGCGTGGCGCATGTACCGCGACGGCAAGCCGTGGGGCCGCGTGTGGCGGCCGATCATCGACGCGCTGTTCTTCTGGCAGAAGCAGGCGCCGGGCGTCATGGGGCACTGCCACGGCGCGTACCTGAAAGAGCGTTCGATGTACGGACATCCCCCGGAGATGCGCAAATGAGCCCGCAACAGCAGACCGCGCTGGAGGCCCTTGTCGGCCGCGCCCTGACCTCGGCCGAGGTGACGGCCATCGACCCGCTTCTTGCCGCCGGCAATCGCCAAGACGCGGCCATCGCGGCAATCCTGAGCGCCGGCCGCACGAAGGTGGCGAGCCACTTTGCCAGCGAGCGCGGCATCCTGGAGCGATACCCCGCAGGCCCCGTGGCAGGCGACGCGCTGCTCGCTGCGCTGGAAACCTTTGCGCAGACGGCGCACCCCATGGCCCGCATCGTCGGCCGCGCGCTGAAGTTCCTCGCGCAGCCCGAGGGCCTAGACATCGGAAGCCCGGCCACGCAGGGCCTGCTCGACCAGCTCGCGGCCGGCGGCGTCATCACCGCAGACCAGCGCAACGGCCTGCGCACGATGGCGACCCAGCCCGACCCCATCCAACCGGCCGCCGTGAGCGCGGCCCTCAACAACATCGGAGCCTGACATGGCCGGCGAGAGCATTCGTGATTACGGGGCCTGGGTTGACCTTGAGGCCAACGGCGGCGCCATCACCAGCGGCTCGTTTGTGGAGGCCAACGATGCGGGCTTCAGCCTCGCCACCAGTGGCGGCAACCGGCCGCACTTGGAGTTCGAGGTCGAGTTCGCGTTTGGCACCGGCCCCACGGCGGGGAATCTGGCGCTGCACCACACGCCGCAAGACTTGTTCGGCGGGACCAACGACGGACTTTCTCCGAGTAGCACGAACCTCGCCGGATTTCTGCAAAGCATCATCATCGCCACAAGCACGACGGCAACTCAGCGGCAGCGGTTCGATGTGATGTTTGCGCCGACCGACAGCCGATATTGGGTCCAGAACGACGGCACCTCTCAGAGCGTCAGCGCCGGCTGGAAGCTGCGCGCTCGCGCGTGGAGTCTGAAGGCCGCACCCTGACGCAGCCGAAATGAGCCTAGTGCATCACCTGACCCCATGGGTAACGCAGCCCGTGGGGCGCGCGGTCCCTGACGCCAGATTGGCGGGCGGCCTGCTGGTCTACGGCCAGCACTTGCGCGAGGTGATGACCGGCAACCGAGCGCCGGATTTCACCGGCAGCAGCGGCATTCCGGCTCCGAGCGTAGGGCCGGGCGGCCTTGGTGTTCGCGGTGCGCCTAACGTCGTGGCCTCCTGGCAAGGCTCGCGGTTCAAGTCATCCACCGAATACACCGTTATTGCGGTGGTGGTGGATGACAGCCTGCGATCCAGCTCCGACCGGAACCCATTAGACGGCGACTCTCAAACGTCGCCGCGCGTTTTTCAGCTTCGGTTCAAGGGCAGCAACAACGCGCCGGAGTTCATCGCCTTCAACACTGGCGGGTCTCCGTTCTTTGCCACTGGATCGGTTGCTTCGTCGGCAAATGGCCTGTCGGTACTGTGCGGCCGCATCAAGGGGAATGAGGCATCGGTCTGGCTGAACGGCCGGAAGGCCGGCGCGGGCACCATCACCGGCACGCCGCAATCGCTTTCGGCGTCCGGGTCTACGCTCAGCGTGGGCGCATCGCGTGTATCAACGGGGACCGTTGTCCAGCACTTCTCGGGGCAGATTTTCCTCTGCGCCTATCTACCGCTGGCGCTGTCTGACGCCGAGCTTGCCGCCATCGGAGCCAACCCGTGGCAACTGTTCCGCCCGCGTGTGGTGGAGGTGTTCACCGAGGTTGCGGGTGGATCAACGGTCGCCGCATCCGCTGGCATTGCCGCTGCGTTGCAGTCTCAGCGTGCCAGCGCGGCAAGCCTGGCGGCCGGTTTGCGTGTTGCGCGCTCCGCTTCGGCGTCGGTGGCCGCAGCCATGCAGAGGTCACGCACTGCCGCTGCTTCTGCTGCCGCTGCAGTGCAGGCTGGGCGGGCGGCATCGTCGGGCGCGACAGCCGCGGTGCAAGCCAGGCGCGCGGCGGCCGCATCGCTGTCGGCAACGTCTCAGAGTGGACGTGCCGCCACCGCTTCAGCAAGCTCGGCTGTCAGGGCCTCGCGCAGTGCCACCGCCGCTCTGGCAGCCAGCCTGCAGGCCATCGGCTCCGGCCAGCAGACCGCCAGCGTGGCTGCGGCTGTGCAGGCACGCCGCACGGCCTCGGCTTCCATCGCGGCGTCAATTGCGGCAGAGGGCGCGCGCTCCGCGACGGCAGACCTGGCGGCAGCATTGCGGCTCGCTCGCACGGCCGGCGCCTCTGTATCTGCCGCGGCTCAAAAGGCCCGATTGGCCTCTGCTTCGCTCGCCGCTATGGCGATCTTGCAGCGCATAGCGTCTTCATCGCTGGCCGCCGCGCTTCTGGGCGGAAAGGCAGCCTCTGCCCAGCTCCGGGCCTACGTTGTTTCCGAAGCCGGCGACGTGGACGAGACCTATCCGCTATCCGGCTTGTCGCAAGGCTTCCCGCTGGCTGGCGCATCGCAGACCTACCCGCTGGCCTGACACGCAAACGAGCATACCTATGGCACTCACCCCGGAAGATGGCACCGGCTTGGCGAACGCCGACAGCCTGTGCAGCCTGGCCTTCGCCGACCAGCACCACGCCGACCGCGGCATTACGCTGTGGGCAGGCATGACCGTCAACGAGCGCGAGCAGGCGCTGCGCCGCGCCACCGACTTCATGGGCGAGGTGTACCGCCGCAAGTGGGCCGGCTACCGCGTGAAGGAGACGCAGGCCCTGGACTGGCCGCGCGAGTGGGTGCCGCGTGAGCCCATCGAGCGCCCGCCGAACGTCGCGCCGCTGTCGATCTTCAACGCCACCTACTACCCGTCGGACGCCGTGCCAGTGGAAGTGCAGCGCGCGTGCGCCGAGCTGGCCTACCGCGCCGGCTTCGGCCCGCTGGCGCCGGACGTGGAGCGCGAGACGCTGCGCGAGAAGCTGGACGTGCTCGAGGTCGAATACAACCCGAACGCGCCGGCCTTCGTCAGCTACCGCGCCGTCGAGAACCTGCTGTCGCCCTTCTTCAAGCGCACCGTCTCGACGGTCGCGGCCCGGGTGGTGCGGACGTGAGCCTGGCCGGCCGCTTCCGGCCCTTGGCCTCGCGCCTGCTGGGCACCCTCTCGGGGGGCAAGACGACCTACACGCGCGTGACGCAGGGCGTCTACGATCCGGCCAGCGGCTCTGCGCCCGTGACGACCACCGAGAAGACGGTCGGCGTCTACTTCACCCGGGCGAACGGGCAGACCTGGGGAGAGCAGGCGATCACCGAGACGAGCCGCGAGGCGCTGATTTCCGCCGCCGAGCTGGGCTTCAGGCCCGAGGCCGGCGACACGGTGACCGAGAACGGGCAGACGCTGACCGTCAAGCGCCTGCAGATCGTCAGCGGCGGCACGGCCGATGTGCTGTACCGCGTGCTCGTGCAGGCGGGGTGAGGACATGGCACAGGGCAATTTCCGGCTTTCGCTGCGGACCTTCGAGAAGCGCTTCGGGGAGAAGGCCGAGGCCATCGTGCGCGCCGCCGCGCTCGACATGTTCGGCACCATCGTGCAGCGCACCCCTGTGGACACCGGCCGCGCACGCGGGAACTGGCAGTTGACCATCGGCCAGCCGGCCGCCGGCACGCAGGACCGCATCGACCCGCAGGGCGCGCTTGCCGCGGCCACGGCGCTGGGAGGCCTCGCCAGCTTCCGGCCGGGGGCCAGCATCTTCATCGTCAACAACCTGCCGTACATCATCCGGCTGGAATACGGCAGCAGCGGCCAGGCGCCCGGCGGCATGGTCCGCATCACGGCGCGCGAGTGGCGCGCGAAGGTCGCCCGCGTGGCGCAGGGGATGCGTCGATGAGCCTTGTGTCGATCCGCGCCGCGCTCGAGGTCGGGCTGAACGGCCTGACGCCCGCGCTCGTCACCGCCTACGAGAACGTCGCCTTCACGCCGCCAGCCAAGGACACGCCGTACCAGCGCGTCGTGATGCTGCCGGCCAGGCCTGAGAACCCGGCCGTGGGCGCGCAGCACCGCCGCGAGGTGGGCGTGATGCAGGTGTCGCTGCACTACCCGTTCAACGCCGGCACCCAGCCGGCCATGTGGCGGGCCGAGCTGATCCAGGCCCGCTTCCGCCGCGGCAGCACCTGGACGAACGCAGGCGCCACGGTGATCGTGGACCTGACCCCGGCCATCTCGCCGGGGCGCATCCAGGACGACCGATTCGTCATCGACGTGTCGGTCCCCTACTACGCCGACATCTTCACCACCTGACCGGCAGCGGCCGGCAGTCTGTTTCGGGGCGCCTTCGGGCGCCCTTTGTGTTTCTGCACGCCTGAAAGGGGCACACCATGGGCATCGCTGACGTCGCAACCCGCCAAATCGCCATCGGCAAGCAATCCGGCTTGGGCACGCTCGCCGCGACCAACGCGGGCAAGCTCTACAACCACCGGCCAGCCAGTGCCGGCGGGCTGAACAAGGAGGCCTTCGAGTCGAACAGCATCCGCCCCGACCGCCAGTTCGGCAACCCGCGCCACGGCCTGCGCTCGGGCCTGTTCACGCTCGACCAGGAGCTGCAGATCGGCGGCCACAACGACCTGTTCGCGGCGGCGCTCAATGCGGCCTGGGCGGTCAACGCCACGACCGGGCCGATCTCCAACGTGACGGCAGCGGCCAGCCCGCCGCAGTTCACGCGCGCCACCGGCAGCTTCCTGACGGACGGCTTCCGCGTCGGCGATATGGTGCGCTGGACTGGCTGGCTGACGACGGCCACGGGCAACAACAACCGGAACTTCTTCATCACCGCGGTGACGGCCACGCAGATCACCGGCATCTTCCTCGACGGCACTGCCGTTGCGCCGAAGGCGGCCGGCGACAGCGTGACCTGCTCGGTGCCCGGTCGCCGCCTGCAGATCCCGGCCAGCGGCCACACGAAGGACTACTTCACCATCGACGACTGGCACTCGGACGCGCCGAGCAACATGCGCATCAAGGATGCCATCGTGTCGTCGGTGGCCTTCGACATCACGCCCAACGGCATCGCCACCGTCGCCTTCAACTTCGTCGGCATCGACGGCACGCCGGGCACCGCGCAGTATTTCAGCGCCCCCGCCGCCTCTCCGACCGGGCCTTACCTGGCCGGCCCGAATGGCCGCATCTGGTGGAACGGCAACATCTCCGCGGTCATGTCGGGCATGCAGCTCACGCTCGACACTGCGGCCGAGGTCAAGCCTGTGATCGGCGCGAACGTCAGCCCCGACGTGTTCCGCGGCGGCAACCGCATCACCGGCAGCTTCTCCGCCCTGTTCGATGGCAACGCGCTCATCACGCCGTTCGACACCGAGCAGGAAGCGCCGCTGGCCTTGGTGCTCACGGCCGACGGCAGCGCCGCGAGCGACTTTCTCATCATCAAGCTGCCGAACGTCAAGCTCAACAGCATGTCGAAGGCGGCAGACGGCCCGGCTTACACCGTGTCGGCCGACTTCAGCGGCGGCCGGTATGTGGGGTCGAATGGCGCTCTCGAAGGCACGTCCATCGTGCTGATCGACTCGACGGTGAGCGCCTGATGGACCTGTCGAAGCTCGACGTGGTGGCCGGCGCCAATGCCGGCGCCTGGGTGGACATCATCAGCCCGCGCACGAACCAGCCGACCGGCATCCGCATCAAGGTGCTGGGCGCCGACGCCGAGAAGGTTAAGGCCGCCGTCGAAGCGGCCCATCGGGCGCGGCTGGAAGACCTGCGCGCCAAGGTGCCGGACGACGAGGCCAAGCGCCGGCAGGAAGCGCGCGACGCCGACCTGATGGTGGCCGCCACGCTGGCGTGGGAGGGCATCGAACTCGACGGCGCGCCGCTGGCCTTCACGCCCGACAACGTGCGGATGGTCTACGCCCGCTTCCCCGTCGTGCGCGAACAGGTGGCCGCCGCCATCGGTGACCGGGGGCTTTTTCTGACGCCCTGATCGACGGCCTGTGTGCGTTCGCCGGCTGGGCCGTGCGGATGCACATGCCCGACGAGCAGGGCTCCACCCGACACCAGCAGCTCACCCGCTTCCGCCAGGTCACCGGCAAGGCGCATCCCGACCTGACCCCGCCCGAGGTGCCGGCTGAGGCCACGCACCTGTGGCGGTGGTTCATGGACCTCAACGCAGGGCGCCAGGCCGGCGACGTGCCCTTGTCGTGGGAAGCCCTCGACGCCTGGGCGCGGCTCACCGGCCGCCGCCTGACATCGTGGGAAGTGGACGCGCTGCGCCGCATCGACACCGCATGGCTGAAGGCCGCCGCCGAGGAACGGCGCCGCCGGCAGCCAACCAGGAAACCGACCCATGGCTGACATCGCAACCCTGGGCCTCGAGATCCAGACGGGGGGCGTCACGCGCGCCCGCCGGGAACTCGAAGGCCTGACCGCCGCGGGAGGCCGCGCCGAGGGCATGGCTGGCCGCCTGTCTGCCGGCTTCGGCGCCATCGGCCGCGTGGCCGGGCCGCTGGCCATCGTCGGCGGCGCTGTGGCGCTTGCCGGGCGGCAGGCGCTCATCACCGCCGACGCCTACACCTCGCTCGCCGGCCGGCTGGCGCTGGTGACCGGCAGCGGCGAGCGGCTGCTGCGCGTGCAAGCGGCGCTGTTCGAGCAGGCGCAGCGCACGCGATCGGACGTGGCGGCCACGACGGACCTGTACGGCTCGCTGGCCCGCAGCACGCAGGCCTTGGGCATCAGCCAGGACCGGCTGCTGCGCGTGACCGAGAGCATCAACCAGGCGCTGATCGTCTCGGGCGCCAGCGGCGCCAGCGCGCAGGCCGCGCTCGTGCAGCTCGGGCAGGGCTTCGCGTCCGGCGTGCTGCGCGGCGAGGAACTGAACAGCATCCTGGAGCAGACGCCGCGGCTGGCGCAGGCCATCGCCGACGGCCTGGGCGTGCCGCTGGGTCAGCTCCGCAAGCTCGGACAGGAGGGCAAGCTCACCGCCGAGGCCGTGTTCGGCGCTCTGGAGCGCGCCGGCTCGGGGCTGGCGGCCGAGTTCGGCCGGATGCCCGTCACCATCGCGCAGGCGCAGACGCAAGTCAGCAACAGCATCGGCAACCTGATCAGCACCGTGGACCGACTGACCGGCACCACGCCGGCCATCGCGCGGTGGATCAGCAGCTTCAGCGGCGGGCTTGATCGGCTTACCGGCCGCATTGAGCGCAGCGGCGGATTGCTTCAAGGGTATGTCGATGCCTTGATCGAGGGCTGGAAAGAAGCGCGCCTGACGGCAGTGACTGAGCGCATGGAAGAGATGTCTGCGGAGGTAGAGCGCGCGCAACGCGTCCTGTCCGTTCAGCCCGACAGCATTTGGTCGAAGCAGACGCTGGCCGACTTTGCAAAACTGAAGGCTGAGGCCGAACAGTTGCGCGGCACCCTGACCACGCTGCGCGCCTCCGCGGCGCCCGACGTGTCCAAGGACGCTGCGGAGATGGCCAAGTTCTCGCGGCAGCAGCGCGTGCCCGGCGTGACGCCCGACACCGGCACGCCGAAGCGCGACCCGTTCGCCGAGGAACTGGCCGCCCGCCGCGAGCGCATCAGCCTCATCGGCCTGACGAGCGAACTGGAGCGCACCGCCGCGCAGATCGCGGTCGGCGCCTACGGCAAGCTGACCGAGGCGCAGCGGCAGCAGCTCCTGTCGCTGGCCGCGGCCGAGGATGCCCGCAACGCCGAGAACGCGGCCCTGACGCGCGGCATCGAGGAACGCGGCAAGCTCTCCGCCATCACGCAGCAGCTCGCCCAGCAGCAGCAGTCCGAGACGGAAGCGCTGGCGCAGGGCAATGAGCGCATGCGGCTGGAGAACGAGCTGATCGGCGCCACCCTGGAGGCCAAGGCCGCCATCGAACAGGCCCGCGTCCGCAGCCAGCGCACGATGCTGGAGGAACAGGCGGCGCAGCTTCTGCTCAGCGGCGCTACCGAGGATGACCTCGTGACCCTGCGCGCGCAGATCCAACTGCTGCGCGAGCGCGAGGAACTGATCGGCCAGGGTGCCGCGCGCCGCGAGGAAGTGGAGGCCAGCGAGTCGGCCCAGCGCCTGCGCGACACGCTGGCCGGCGACATGCGGCGCGACGTGGCCGGCGCTCTGTCGGCCGCCTTCCGCGACGCCAGCGGCAACCCGCTCAAGGCCTTCGGCGACGCGCTCGCCAACGTCATCTTCACGCGCATGGCGACGTCGCTGGCTGACAGCCTGGCGAACGACCTGTTCAGCGCCGCGGCCAGCTACTTCGGCAGCAGCACCTTCATGGGGCCGCCGCAGATCGCCGCCGGCCGGGCCTTCGGCGGCACCGTGTCGCGCGGCTCGCTGGTGCCGGTCAACGAGCAGGGCACCGAGCTGCTGACGATGGGCGGGCGCGACTACCTGATGGCGGGCGCTGACGGCTACGTCACCCCGGCCGGCCGCAGCGGTGTTGCAAGCAAGTCCACGTCGGTGACCTACGCCCCGCAGATCGTGGTGCAGGGCAACCAAGACCCGGGCGCGGTGCGCCGCGAGGTGAACGCAGCGCTGCAGGAGAACAACCGGCAGCTGATGCGAATGCTCAACGAGCAGGGGGTGCTCTGATGGCCGTCATCACTTTCCCGGCGGCGCTGGAGAGCTACGTCGCACAGCAGGCCATCGGCCAGCGCCGCTTCGACACCTTCGACGCCAGCGACGTGACCGGCGCCGTGGATGTCGTCGTCGGCGGGCCGCCGCGGTGGACGATGCAACTGGCCGCGCACGACGGCATGGAACTGCCCATCGCCGGCCAGTGGGACGCGCTGATGCTGCAGCTTCGCGGCGGCGTCAACCACCTGGCCGTGCATGACCTTCTGCGCCCGCTGCCCACCGGCACTGCGCGCGGTACGGCCATCACGACAAGCGCCACCACCGCGCTGGGCGCCACATCCGTCAGCGTGACCAGCGCCCGCGCGTCGCAGAACCTGCTGGTGGCATCGGAGGCATTCGGCGGCGCGCCTTGGACTGGGGCCGCAACTGTCACCAGCAACACGCATGCCGGCCCCTTTGGCGGCGCGCTCACCGCCGACACCATCGCGGACACCAGCACGACCGCGACGCAAGACCGGGCGCAGGAAATCGCCGTCCCCGCGGACACGCAGACCTACACGCTTTCGTGCTACGTGCGGAAGACCACGGGCGGGACACAACCGACCTTCGCTTTCCAGTTTCTGCTGACCGGCGGCACATCGCAGAACAACAACGCGCGCTTCAACACCGACACCGGCATGATGCTCAGCGGCATTGGCACGGGTTCTGTCGAAGACGCAGGCGACTACTGGCGCTTCTCGGCAACGCTCACGAACAACGGCACCAACACCACGCTGACGGCCCGCTTTACGCCGGCCATCGCGGCGCACGGTCAGATCATCGCCGACGTGACCGTAACCGGCTCGGTGGTCATGTGGGGCGCTCAGCTTGAGCGATCTGCAACGGTCACGCCTTACATCGGGCACCCGACCCTGCTGCCTGGCGACTGGCTGCAGATCGGCAGCGGCGTCGGCTCGCACTACGCGAAGGTGGTCGCTGCGGCCACCCTGGAGAACGGCGCCGGCTCTGTCACCTTCGAGCCTCCAACTCGACAGAGCTACCCCAGCGGCTCTGCGGTTCGTGTGGAAAAGGCGCTGTGTCACTTCAAGCGTGCGCAGTCCAACGCCGGATGGAACCACGTCCCCGGCGCGCTGATGTCAGGCGGGCACTCGCTGGAGCTGGTGGAGCAGTGGACCTGACATGGCGCTGACCCTACCCACCGAAGCCGCGGCGCAAGTCGCCACGCGGGTCTACGGCACGCAGTGGCTGGTCGAGCTGGCCTTCAGCACCGGCACGCAGCGCCTGACGACGGCGCCCATCGAGGTGACATCCGGCGGCTTCACCTGGCGCGCGGCGCCGCAGATCGCCGTGCAGTCGGTCAACGAAACCGAGGCCGTGGACGGGCAGCGCATCGTGCTGTCGTCGGTGCTGGCCGACTCGGCAGCGCTGGGTGCGTTCTTGGGCGACTCCAGCACGTACCGAGGCCGGCCGATGCGGCTGTACCTGCAGGTCTTCAACGACGCATTCGCGCCGGTCGGCGCCCCTGTGTACCGCGGGCTGTGGCGCATGGAGCCCGTGCGGATCATCCGGCAGCGCAGCGAGGACGGCAGCAACACCAGCCGCATCGAACTGCCGGCTGGGCGCTCCGGCCTTGTGCGAGCCCGCATGGCCGTGGGCCTGCGCAGCACCCACCAACAGCAGCAGATCGCCTACCCGGGCGACCTCGGCCTGCAGTACCGGCAGGCGCTCATCGAGCAGCCCGCGCTGTGGCTGTCGCGCCGCTTCCAGGAGCAGTGATGCTTGCCGTCTACCTCGCGCAGTACCTCTCATCCATCGCCGGCCCCTGGTGCTGGGCCTCGCACCACTGCGGCACCTTCGTCGCCGGCTGGGTGCAGCGCTCGACCGGCCGCAACCCGCTGGCGAACCTGCAGCACGACTCGGCCGCGGCATGGGTGCGCGCGGCGCAGGATGCTGGCGGCCTTGACCGGCTGGTGTCGCGTGCGCTGCGGTGCGATCCGGTGCCTGCGGCCATGGCGCAGACCGGCGACATCGTGATGCTGCCTGGCCGGATCACGGGCGGCGCGCTCGGCATCTGCAACGGGCAGACGGCGGCGGTGCTGATGGAGGGCGGGGCTGTCGGCTTCGCGCCGATGGCCGAGGCGCTGCACGCTTGGCGGCTGCGGGAGGTCGCGTGAAGCTGAACCGCATCGCCGCCGCGCTCGCCCTGCTGGCCCCAGCTATCGCCTGGGCCGATCCCGTCACAGCTGCGGCCATGGTGATCTCTTTCGCTCGGGACGTTGTCACCTACGGCCCCGCGGTGCTGTTCGGCGGCCGGATCTTCGGTGCCGCCAAGCAGCGCCGCGACGCGAAGAAGCGCGCCGCGCAGGCCAGGGCCGAGCGCAATGCGGGCCTGCAGGACCGCACGATCATGGCCCCGCGCGCCGATGCGCCCTGGCAGATCGTCTACGGCCGCGCCGTGGTGTCGGGCTACCCGGCCGACATCTTCGCCACCGACAAGACCGGCGTGCTGGTGGACACGACCACCTACAACAAGGCCGACGGGTTCAAGCATGTGGTGCTGGAGCTGGCCCACCACCCCTGCGAGGCCATCCACGAGGTCTACATCGAGGGCGTCGCGCTGGGCGCTCTGGACGGCGACGGCTTCCCGACGGGCGGCGACTACGGCGGCACGCGCACCGACAGCCGGCAGGTAACGTTCGTGGGCACGACCACGCTACCCGAGGCGGCCACGGCCATCCTCGACGCCTGGAGCTTCAACAGCGAGTTCGACCGGCAGGACCAGACCGTCACGATCACGGGCGGCGGCCTCACGCTGAACGGCCCGCCCGGCGTGACCGTGACCGTGAACTACAGCGTCACGGCACCCATCCGCAGCGTGCGCGTGCAGAAGATGCTCGGCGGCTTCGACCAGGCCGTGAACAGCTACCTGAACACCCTGGCGCCGACCCGCTACACCAGCGCGCACCGGCTGCGGGGCATCACGTACATCGTCGTCACCTTCGACCTCGAAGACCCGCGCTGGCAAGGCGGCCTGCCCAACATCACGGCCGACGTGAGCGGCGCGCGGCTGTATGACCCGCGCAAGGACAGCACCGTCCCGGGCGGCAGCGGCTCGCACCGCGTCAACAACCCGGCGACCTGGGAGTGGACGCAGAACCCGGCGCTGTGCGTGCGCGACTTCCTGACGGCGGCCTACGGCATGGACGCCGACGACGGCGACGTGGACACCGCCAGCGTCATCGCCGCGGCCAATGCCTGCGACGAACTCATCACGCTGGAGGTTACCGGCTCGTCGCCGCAGACTAACCAGCCGCGCTACACCTGCAACGGCAGCTTCACGACCGAGCAGGCGAAGGAGGCCGTGCTCGCCGACCTCGCCGAGTGCATGGCCGGCAGCGTGACCGACGGCGCCGGCTGGAGCGTGCAGGCCGGCGTGTGGACGGCTCCCGTGATGACCCTCACAGACGACGACCTTGCCGGGCTGGTGGAGGTCGTGCAGAGCGACACGCCGAACGACGAACTGTTCAACGGCGTGCGCGGCAAGCAGCTCGTGGCCGGCGCCCAAGCCCCGAGCGACATCAACCCGTACAGCAACGCCACCTTCGTGACGGCCGACGGCCAGGCGCTGTGGACCGATGTCGAGCTGCCGTTCACCAACAACGTCGCCCGCGCGCGCAACCTGTCGCGCATCGCCGTGGAGCGCAACCGCGCCGGCCAGGTGCTGCGATACCCGGCGAAGTTCCGGGCCTGGGTGCTGCGGATCGGCGACCGCGTGACCCTCACGCACGCGCCCTACGGCATCACGGCTCTGACCTACCGCGTGACAGACTGGCAGTGGAGCCCCGGCCAGCCCGTGCTGCTGACGCTGCAGCGTGACGCCGCCAGCATCTGGGATCTGGCTGACGCCGCCACGCCCAACCCGACGCCGAGCACCGACCTGCCCAACCCGTGGGCCGTGCCAACCGTTACGGGTGTGGTCGCCACCAGCGGCAATGCCACGCTGCTGCGCACCTTCGACGGCTCCGTGGTGCCGCGCGTGAAGGTCACATGGGACGCCATCACCGACCCGTTCGTGCTGGACAACGGCCGTGTGGAAGTGCTCTGGCGCCGCAACGAGGACGCCGCCTGGACGCTGATTGAGGCCATCCCGCAGGATCGCGCCGCGTACATCCTGGGCGCGGCTGAGTTCGACCGGCTGCTGATCGAGGTGCGCGCCCGGAACAACCGCCTGTCGCGCGGGAACTCCACCTTCGTGGCGCACGAGGTGGTCGGCAAGAGCGCGGCCCCGGCCAACGTCGCCGGCTTCGCGGGCGTCGCGGACAAGGGCCGCATCGTGTGGTCGTGGAACGCCGCCAGCGATGTGGACTACAGCGCCACCGAGGTGCGCGCCACCGATTCCAACTGGGGCAGCGACACCGTGCAGCCGCTGTTCCGCGGCAGGGCCAACCAGTGGGCCGAGGTCGTCGCCACCACAGGCACGCGCACCCGCTACGCCCGGCACCTGGACGAGAGCGGCAACCCGAGCGCGGCCAGCGTTACGGCCAGCGTTACGGTGAACGCGGGTGACCTGGTGCAAGACGGCGCGCCCGGTGCATCCAGCTACACCGCCACGATCTACAGCACCGCGGCCAGCGCGCCCAGCAGCCCCACCGGCGGCACCTTCAACTTCGCCACGGGCGTGCTCACGCCGCCGTCAGGCTGGCAGCTTGCCGTGCCCGCGGCCAACGCCGCCGGCTCCTGGCAGACCTCGTTCACCTTCGTGGGCGCCACGCCGACATCGACCGTCACTGCCGGCACTTGGGGCAGCGTGGTCGCCGCGCCGCGCGCCGCGCCGGTCAACTTCGTGCGGCCTTTCCTGTGGTTCGTCTACAGCGCTTTCAAGTCCGGTGGCAGCGGTGTCTCCGCGGCGTTCCGCTTCACAACGGCGGGCGCGGTCCAGTCCGGTGATGCAGGCCCTGGGACATGGACCGACACGGGCGCGTGGTTCAGCGGCACGGTAGACGCTACCTACTACATCCGCTTCGTCACTCGGACTTCCACGGGCGGCAGCGTCACGGCCGGCGACGGGGTGTGGCGCGCGCTGAGTTCAAACCGCGTGATTGAGTTCTTCCGCGACACGGCCGGCGTGGGCTCGGCCGTCGTGGACGTGCAGATCGCCAGCGACTTGGCGGGCTCCAACGTGCTCGGGGCTGGAACTTTGGAACTCACCGGGGAGTTTGAGCCATGAGCATCAACGTCTCGCGCCATCACGCCACGCTCGTTGTGGACGCTGCCGCAGGCGAGGCCCGCCGCCGCTACATCACCGACACGTCGGGCCAGGAGGCCGTCTACATCACGAAGCTGGCCGAGGCCGAGGCCTACCTCGCCGGCATCGTGGACGACGAGCCCACGGTCGCGGCCGGCCCGTACATCGTGGCCGAGGCCGCCGTGCGGGACATCACGCACCGCCAGCAGGCCGAGCTGGTCACCGCCCTGGCCGCGCAGTGGAACGGCGTGCTGGGGCCAGCCATTGAGGCCGCGCGCATGGCCGGCAAGCTGGCCGTGGAAGCCGCCGAGACCATCGAAGCCATCGAAGCGGCGCGCGACGCTGCGGTGGCCGCCCTGAACGCAATCTGAGGACCGCCATGGACCGCGACAAGCAACTCCACCTGATCGGGGGCTTCGGCCTCGTCGCACTGCTCGCCGCAGTGCTCTACGCCGGCCGCGCGCTGGGCTACGGCTGGGCGCTGGCCATCGGCTGCACCGCCCTGGCGCTCGGCGTCGAGTGGTATCAGCGCATCCGCCGCGAGGGCACCTTCAGCCTCACCGATGCGGCCTGGAGCGCGGCACCCGGGGTGTTGATCGGGGCCGCCTGGGAGCTGGCCCTGTGAGCCCGCCGGAGGCCGGCCCCTCGACCCTGACGCCGCAGCAGGTGCTCGAGCGAAAGATGGACTACCTCGCCGAGATGGTGGGCGACTTGCACCAGCAGGTCGAGCAGCGCAGTCCAGATGCCATGGCGCTGCGCGCGGCGGTGCGCGACGGCATCGTGGCCGCGGCATCCGACCCCGAGGTGTGGTCGGTCGCCATCGGCACGCTGCGGCAGCAGGCGCAGTCCGAGGCCGGCGGGTGGCTGTTCGGTGGCCTCGCCGCCTTCTTCTCCAAGCTCGCCTGGGTGCTTGTCATCGGCCTGGGCATCTACCTCGTCGGCGGCTGGTCTGCGCTGGCGGCATTCCTGAAGCATGGGAGCACACCGTGAAGATCCCCCGTCCGATCCCCGAGTGGAAGCGCGCATGGCGCATGTTCAGCGTGCAGGCCAGCGCCATCATCGTGGCCTGGGTCGCGCTGCCGATGGATCAGCAGGCGGCTCTGGCCGGCCTGGTGGGCATCCCGCCCGAGGCCGTGCCCGGCGTGCTGGCCGCGCTCGCCATCGTCGGCCGCATGGTCGATCAGCCGAAAGTGAGGGCCGAGTGATGGCCCGCACCATCGACAACTGGACCGAGCCGCAGATGCTGACCGAGCCGACCTGGCTGCTGGCCGCGCGCGCCGACATCGGGCTGCGCGAGCTGCCAGGCGCGCCGACGGCGCCGCGGATTCAGCGCATGCTGGCCGACCTCGGCGCCTGGTGGCGCGACGACGAGACGCCGTGGTGCGGCGTGGCCGTGGCGGCGTGGATGAAGGCGGCCGGCATCGCGCTGCCGCGGTTCTGGATGCGCGCGCGGGCCTGGGCAGACTGGGGCCAGGCGCTCGAGCGGCCGGCGCACGGGTGCGTGGTGGTGTTCGCGCGCCAGGGCGGCGGGCACGTCGGCCTGTGTGTGGGCGAGGACGCCGCCGGCAACCTGCTGATCCTCGGCGGCAACCAAGGCGACGCCGTGAACGTGCGGGCCTTCCCGCGCGCCCGGGTGCTGGCCTACCGCTGGCCTCCGGGGCGCGAGCTGCCGCGGTTCATGCAGCTGGCGCAGGGCTCGGCGGCTGCGACGACGGGCGAGGCGTGAAGACCCTCGCCGCCGCGGCGCTGCTGGCCGGCGCTGCGGGCTTCGGCGGTGCCTGGTGGCTGCAGGGCCTGCGCTGGGAAGCTGCCGACGGCCGGCGCGCGGCGGCCGATGCCGAGAGCCAGCGCCTGGCGCAGCGCGCGGCCGACGGCGCGGCGTCCCGCTTCGAGGCCGACCGTGCCCGCATCGCGGCCCAGCGCCGCACCGTCACCCGGGAGGTGGAGCGTGTCATCTCTGCCGACGCGGCTGCTGCCGCTGCTGTGTGCCTCAGTCCTGACGGCCTGCGCGTCCTCGCCGCGGCCGTTGCCGGCGACGATCCCGGCCAGCCTGCGCCAGCCGTGCCCGCCGCTTCCGCTGCCCGCTGACGGCACCGGGGCGGCCGTCCTGCGCACCATGGTCGAGTGGGCGGCCATGTACCGGGAGTGCGCGGGTAAAGTTCAGGCGTGGGCCGAAGCCCTGCCCGAGTAGGCATCCGTGTAGGCATCGGGCCATCAATCGCTCGGGAAGCCGCGCCATTGCTTGATGTGTGCCTTCCTCCCTCTCCGCCAGTTCTGGCCCACGCCGACCCACAGACCCCCACGTTCTAGGCCGGCTTCACCTAGGTGGCGGCCTAAGAATCGGGGCTCCAGGGCCACGGAAACCCACAGCGGCACACGCCGCACCACGGGGCCGGCGTAGGCACCGACGTAGGCACCTGGGCACCCGACGCCCTTCCGATGCCTACAGCCAAGCTCACCGATGCCCAGTGCCGCGCCGCCAAGCCGCGCGAGCGTGCCTACAAGCTGTTCGACGGTGCCGGGCTGGCGCTGGTGGTTCTGCCGTCCGGCGCGAAGTCGTGGCGCCTGTTCCACCGCGTCGAGGGCAAGCAGCGCACGACGACGCTGGGCCTGTACCCCGCCATCGGCGCGGCTGAGGCCCGCCGCAAGGCCGCCGAGGCGCGCGGCGCGGCCGAGCGCGGCGAGGACACCACGGCGCGCCGCGTGCAGCCCCAGGCCGGGCCGACCGTGCGGCAGGCCTGCGAGGACTACTGGGCCGGCCGCGGCGACACGACGCCGGGCTATCGCGCCAACGTGCTGCGCGCGCTGGAGCTGCACGTCTGGCCGAAGCTGGGCGCCGAGCCGGTGGCCACGCTCACCCGGGCGGCGGTGCTGCAGGTTCTGCTGACGCTGGACGCGAAGGGCCGCCACGAGTACGTGCGCAAGGTGCGCCTGTGGCTGGCCCTGCCGCTGGATCGGTGCGTCGAGCTCGAGCAGTGCCAGGCCAACGTCGTGCGCAGCATTGACCCCGAGCGCGCCTTCGGCCGCCGCGCCGTCGAGCACCATGCCGCGCTGCCGCTGGCCGAGATTCCGGCGCTGATGGAGCGGCTGTCGCTTGAGCGCGAACTGCAGAGCGTGCTGGCGCTGAAGCTGCTGGCGCTGACCTGGGTGCGAACCACCGAGCTGCGGATGATGCGCAAGGCCGAGGTGGAGGGCGAGGTCTGGCGCATCCCGGCCGCGAAGATGAAGCGCCGCCGCGAGCACTTGGTGCCGCTGTCGCGCCAGGCGCGCGAGCTGCTGGCCGTGGCCATCGCGCGCAGCGGCGGCAGCGACTACGTGTTCCCGGCAGAGCACCGGCCCGACAGGCCGATGAGCGAGAACGCGATCCTGTACCTGCTGGTCCGCATGGGCTACGCCGGGCGGATGACGGGCCACGGCTGGCGGACAGTGGCGAGCACCTGGGCGAACGAGGCCGGCTGGAATCCCGATGCGATCGAGCGGCAGCTGGCCCACGCGCCAGAGGACAAGGTGCGTGCGGCCTACAACGCCGCGGTCTACTGGCCCGAGCGGGTCAGGATGATGCAGGCGTGGGCTGACTGGCTGTTGCCTGCTCCGGCGGCTGCAGGTTGACGCCGGCCCTGGCCAGCGTGCCCGGGTGCCACCAGACCGAGGGCCCGCCGAGGTCAACGTCGGCCGGCGGCAGCTTGCCCTGCGCGCGCCAGCGGCGCACGGTCTCATCGCTGACGCCGAGCGCGCGGCGAAGGGCTGAGAGCTTCACGAGGGGCGGGGGGTTCTGGCTCACGATCAACCCCCCAGGCGCCACGCCCGCATCTCGCCCGCGATGCGCTGCCGCTCGATGAGCAGCCGGCGCAGGTTGAGCAGGCGGCGGGCCGCGCTGGCGGCGGTCAGGGCCTTGGCGCGGCTGCCGTGCACGCGGTCGCTGCAGAGCATGGTCAGCGGCTTGCGGCCGCCGCTGAGCTTCACGCGCGCCTGCCAGCCGTGCGTGCTGTCGCTGTCGATGCGGACGATGGTCATGCGCCGGCCTCGGGCTGCGGGGCGGGTGGAATCGCCAGCCACGCGAGCACGTCGCTGTCGAAGTTGTCATCCCAGCCTTCGCCGACTTCGACGGTCGGCCCGCCCATCCCTAGCGGGTCTTCGCGCTGAACGTCCCACTTGTCGATTTGCAGGAACGGCGGCTTGTCCTCGCTGTAGCGCACCAGCACGACGCACTCGGTTCCGACTGCGGGCACTCCGCCATCCGGGAAGCGCACCCACTGCGGCACCCGTGGCGCGGACGCGAGGGCGCGCAGGCGCTCAATCTCAGCGCCGTGCATGCGGCTTGCGGCCACAAACCCGGCGTTGTACGCGCGCTCGCGCTCCTCATCCGCCACCCCCTGCGCCGTCTGCTCTCCACGCTCGGCGGGCGCCGGCTGCTGGGGTGCGGCGGGGTGGGTGAACTGCCAGTCACGACTACGGCGCTCCCACTGGAACTGGCCGCCGCGCCCCTGCGGCTCCATGGGTTCGTACCACTTGCCGTCGGCGTCCTCGGTCAGCAGCACTGGCATGGGCTCGCCGTTGTTGCGGGTGGGGTTGGTCATCCACACCCAGCCCGGCCGGAAGTCGGCCACCGGCTCTGCCTGCGCTTCGCTGGCGGCAGCGCAAGCGGGCGGGAAGTGAAGCATCCCGCCTCTCATCACCTTCGACAGTGCGGCGCGAGCTTCATCGCCTGCCGCGTACAGTTCCTTGCGGACGTTCTCGGAGTGCTGAAGGCCCTTGAGGTGCGGCGTTTGCGTGAACGCGCTTCGCCCGAGGTGCCAGTCCACGGCCTTCTCGATACGGTACAGCGCCCGCGCAAGTTCTTTCGCCACGCTGGTGTCCACTCCCACCGGCTCGCCCTGCGATTCGCTGGCGGCCAGGGCGGCGCGGAGGGCGTCGGCAACCCGGCCGCCTTCGTCCACCTCGCTGTCGCAACGGTTGCAGCGGTGGCCGTGCTCGCTGGTGCAGTTCGTCAGCGCCTCCAGCGCCATGCGCGCCGCTTCGTGCAGGGTGGTCATGCTTGCTCCTTCAGGGCGGCGCGGGCGCGCTCCATTGCCTCATCGCTGAAGCAGCCTTCGTCCGGCGCGTCGAAGTAGTCCACAACTTCGCGCACAACGGCCCGCAGCGCATCCCGCTCGGCCTTGAGCCTGTCCACCTCGGCCAGCAGCTCGGGGGCAGCGTTGCAGGCTGCGATGATGTAGTCGTTCAGCGGCTTGCCCGAAGTGGCGTGCTGATGCCCGGCCGCCAGCGCCGCGCGCAGGGCTTCGATGGCGGCGGTCATCAGTGCACCTTCGCAGCCCGCGCGCCGCGCTTCGGCTTCACCCCCGCCGCCGCCAGGCTCTCGCGCATGCCGGCCTCGAGCTCGGCCTGCTCGCGCGCCCCGGCGTCGTCGGCGTGGCCGCTGCCGTCGTCGTCTTCGGGGTCAGGGTCGCCGCCGCGCGCCATGTCGTCGGCGAACGTGCCCAGACCGTCGTCACGGGGCCCGCCGTCCGCGTCGGTGTCGAGCAGGCTGCCTTGGTTCGCGTCGGCGCCCGGGTGGTCGCGCTTGAACGCATCGGTCGTGCCGTCGATGGCCGGCTCGACCTTCTCCGGCTTCAACAGCCGCAGCCAGATGCTCTGCCCGTTGTTCATGCCCAGCGCGCCGATCTTGTCGGCGTCCACGTCGCTGGTGCCCAGGCGCATGCGGAACTTGACGCTGCCGCCCTGCAGCGCGTCCAGCTCCAGCTTGTCGACCTTCACGCCCGCGAAGGCCATCGGGTTGGACTCGTCGATGTTGTCATCCACGAACAGCCGCCAGCCCTCGTGCGCCGTCGTCAGCCGCACCTTGTCGATGCTGTTGCAGCGCAGGATCGGCGTCGTCTGTTCCATCTCGGGCAGCTCGGGCTCGGCGTCGGGCTTCGCCTTGTAGAGGGCGTGGCGCAGGCCCGGGTCGATCAGATCGAGCAGCGTGTTCTCGGCCGTGAACTCGACGGTCAGCGACACGGCCGGCACGTCCTCGTCGCCGTGCTTCTCGATGCGGTTGGTGACGGAGGCGATGCGGGCCTCGGTGAAGTCGGTCAGTTCGAACATGGGTCGTGGGCTCCGGTGGTGAGGGGTTAGGTGGTCAGGAACTCGGCCCAGCGGTCGAGTAGTTCGGCGCGCTCCTGCAGGTAGCGGGCGCGGTTGTATGGGCGGTCCGAGCCGGTCAGCTTGTGCGCCAGCGCTGCCTCGATCACCTCCGGGCGGGCCACCTTGTTCTCGTTGGCCCAGGTGCTGAAGGTGGCGCGGCAAAGCCCGTGCACGGTCGTGCGATGGCGGGCGTGCATTCGGTCGAGGACGGCCAACATCGCCATGCTGGACTGCGGCTCGCCGTGATTCACGGGTGAGGCAAACAGGAAAGTGGCGTCCAGACCCTTCTGTTCCTGCAGGATCGCCATGGCGCGCGGCGACAGGTGAACGACGTGAGGGTCCGAGAAAGAGCGGCCGTTGTTCTTCATGCGTTCAGACGGCACGGTCCAAGTCGCGGAAGCTTCGTCCACCTCATTCCAGCGCGCGCCCAGCACTTCGCCTGTGCGGCTGGCCGTGAGCACTGCGAACTCCAGGGTTCGCGCTGCCGTGCCTTCCATGTTGCGCAGCCGGCGCATGAATTCCGGGGCCTCGCGGTACGGGAGCGCGCGCATGTGCTCGACCTTCTTCCGCGGAGCGCGGCGGCCGATGTGAGTGGCAAGCTGCGCCGCCACGTTGGACGCCACGCGCTCGCGCAGCACGGCCTCCGCGAACACCATGGAGAGCCTGCCTGCGATTCGCTTTTTCGTGGTCAGAAGGCCGGCCTCGCTCAAGCGGCGGGCGCGCTCGTGCGGCTGGATGGCCATGATCGCGTCCAGCAGCTGCCGCTCCGTGACTTCAGCAATCGGCGTCGCCCAAAGCGCTGGCGGCATGTGGTTCTCCAAGCTCTTGATCCACTGCGCCGCGTGCTTGTCGGATCGAGTGGGTTCGATCACCCGCTCGTGGAAGTCCCGCGCGCACCGCGCCAGCGTCCAGTGCTTGCGCTCACGCTCGGCCTTCTTCGATGCCGCCTCGACCTCTTTCGCGGCCTGAAGCGTCACGCGGCGGACCTCATCGCGGTGTTCGATGGGATCGGCGCCCAGCGCCAGAAGTCGGGTTGCCTCCGCGGCCATCGCCCGCGCTGCCTGCAGGCTTTCGGAGTCCGGCTGGCTCGCGGCGTCAATGCGCGCACGACCCATGCCCATCTCGCGCCGCCGCCCGCTGGGCGCCGTGAACCGGAACACCCACGAGGCGTGCGGCGGGCGAACGCGCAACAGCAGGCGCTCACCGTAGCGAACGTCTCGCGGCTGGCTCATGCCGCCCTCTCAGCCGGCGTGCCGATGGTTCTGGCGAAGCCCATGCACTCGGCCATGAGCTGGTCGCGCGTCACGCCGCGCTGCTGCAACAGCAGGCACTGCAACGCGCCGGCCATGAAGTCCCGCTTGCCCTGGATCAGCGGCGTAGCACGCGGGTCGATCGGCGCGTCGGCCTGGGCTTCGGCCCAGGTTTCGGCGAGGGTGGTGGGGGTGGTGCTCATGCGATTTCCAAGCGCGCCGTGTCGTCGCCCAGCTTCGCCCCCGGCACTTCCCGCCCGGCCTTGATGGCGGCAGCGATGCGCGTCTTCGACGGCTTCGGCGCGGGCGGCGGCGGCTGGTCCATGAACTCGGCCGGCAACTGCGCTTCGTCGAGGATCACCACGCTGGCCGCCTTGCCCTTGATGGCGAGCGACAGCATCGGGTGATCCACGCGCTTGATGCCGGCGCGGTGCAGGTTGTCGAGCAGGTAGGCGCGCAGCTTGTCGGCGCGGGCCTCGGCTGCTTTGCGCCGCTTGGCGATGCTGGCCTCGGCTTCCTTCATGGCCGCAGCCGCGGCCTCGATGTTGCGCACCACCATCGCCGTGGCCGTGGCTTTGGCCTCCAGCTCTCCGGCCTCGGCTTCGAGCGTGTCGGTGATGGTCTGCTCGTCGAGGTCCAAGTCGGTAAGGCGCTCGGCCAAGGCGCGGTGCTGCTCGGCCAGAATGAACAGGGCGGTCATGCAAACTCCGTCATGTCGAGGCCCAGGTCAGTCGCGGCATACGCTTCGATCTGGGCCATGTAGTCGTTGAAGGCGCCCACGTCGAGCGTGGTCGTGCTGATTCCTACGGTGCTGCCGTCCGGCAAGTCCTCGCAGCCGATGAACTTGCGGCGGAAGTGTTCGTGCCATGCGTCGTCGCTGAACTGGCGACCGGCGACGAAGGCGTTCTCGCTGATGAACCGCAGCAGAGCCCAATAGCGCCGGTTCGCCTGGCTGCTGCGCTTGGCTTTGTGCTCCTGCACTTCCACCGCCAGCGGCCTGCCTTGTTGGGCCAGCGCGGCTGCATTGGCCTTCAGGAAGGCGTGCAGCGCGCGAGCCTGCTCAGGGCCGCGGATGATGAAAGTGCGGGCAAGGCTCATGGGTCAGAAGGGGATGTCGTCGTCATCGGCCACGCCAGCGGCGGGCGCCGTGCGCTGGGTCTGCGGCCGGCCCTTGCGGTTGTCCCGCACCGGCTTGGCGGCCAGGGCGGCCACCATCTGCGGCAGGCGCTCCGGGTTGGTCTTGCTGTCCAGAATCTCGCTGGCCGTCAACTCGGTGTCGGGCGAGAACACGCCGAACACCGTCATGCGCTCGGTGTCCTTGCCGGTGTTGCTGGTGCCGAGTTCCTTCTGCAGCAGCAGGCCGATGCGCTTACCCATCAGCTCGGGATAGCCCGGCACCTCGACCTTGATCCGGGCGCCGACTTCGCGGTCCCACTTCTCGCACTTGATGGTCCCCTGCTTGGCGCCGCGCAGCTTGAGACACACCAGCAACGCGTTGACGGTCTTCGCGCCCATCAGCGCCTCGCCGTCGCCCTTTTGCGTGTAGATGTCCAGGTAGTCGGCCGACTGGCCGTTGTCAGTGCGGAACGACAGGCCGAGGCCCAGCGTGCCACGCTCGGACTTCAGGGCCTCGGCCCGCGTGATGGTGCCGATGTACTTGCCGGCCTCGTTGATGCTGCTGGCGATGCTGTCGGCGGCTTTCGCCTGCTTGGTGTCAAGGGTCAGGTCCATAGGTCAGTAGCTCCTTCAAGCCGCGCTGGCGGCGATTTCGTAGTACTCGCACACAGCCGAGTCCACGGCGGCGAGGTCGTTGGGGATGAACCGATCGGCGAACATGCCCATCGGGGACTTGGTGGTGTCGTTGCCGTCGTTCTGCGTGGAGAACGTGTACTGGCCGTCGCGCACAGCGGTGCGCAGCACGATCGTGAACAGCCCTTCAAGGGTGATCTTCTCGTCGAGCATGCGGCCGATGGTCTTGATCTTCGTGCGGCCGGTGTCGTCAGTAGCGGTGTGCGAGAGGATGTAGACGCGGCGATGAGGCGCGAGCTGCGTGGCCGCGGTCATGACGTTCCAGGCGCTCTTGCCGATGTCGGTGAACTTCTGGAAGCCCGTCTCGCCCGTGCGGCGCATGTACTCATTCGCCATCACGTACTGGAAGTCGTCGATCACCACGATGTCGTGGGGCGAGCTGCGCAGCGCCTTCTCCATCACGGCAGCGTCGTCGGTCTGGATGACGTTGCCCGAGTCCTTGAGCGTGGCGCGCACCTTCCAGCCCTTGGCCTTGAACGGCAGAGGCTTGGCGATGGACTGGATCAGCAGGGTCTTGGACGGATCGAGGTTGCGCAGGCTGGTGCTCTTGCCAGTGCCGCTTTCGCCGAGGATCAGGACAGCAGTGCTCATGGAATCTCCGTAGGTCGTGAGACAGCGCGTTGACGGCCGCGCTGCGTTGCCGGTCAGTTGAAGCGGCCAGCGCCGGCCGCCTGCTCTTGTGCATAGCGGCGGGCGATGTCGCGGGTGAGCGCGGCCAGTTGGATGCGGCACACGCGCTGCTGGCGCAACATGCTGGGCATGGGCAGCGGCAGCGGGGCCAGCGCGGCGCGGAGGTGCACCGGGTAGCGGTTGACGGTCTCAGGCGCGTTCACTGCCCACCCCA